>Ga0209347_1000304_pt1 | contig 134186 bp, 130 predicted proteins | sample AutmiccommuBRH23_FD_187382 | JGI IMG/M metagenome (GOLD analysis project Ga0209347, IMG submission 187382) | Deep subsurface microbial communities from Mt. Terri, Switzerland - Autotrophic microbial communities BRH/23 (SPAdes) (version 2) | ecosystem: Environmental > Aquatic > Deep subsurface... | reverse complement strand
CTCCTACCAGTAAAGAAAGTAAGACCACACCCGTACAAGGGAGACCCTAAACTTATACTATCTGATACGTTAATAAGGGACTGCCTCTTCATAGAAATGAGATTTCTATTTTGAGACAGCCCCTTTTTAAGTACCTAAACTGTACTTCCGTAGAATACAGTATCACAATGTGAAACAAAAATATATGCAGAGGGAATTAATACCACAGCGAGATGCCGAAACAGGCTGGGTTGGTGTGATATTGCCTTTTACTCAGGAATTTTTCCTGATACTTAAAATTATTTATGGTGATATTTAAATACTTTGTTCCATAACTAAACCAATTCGACCATTAAAGTTAAAATAGAAAGGGTTAAGACACTTGAAAAGGCAGTTGACAGAAAATTTACACTATTCTGTTTTAATATGATATACTTATATCAGAAACAAAGTTTTGTGATGTGAAACTCATAGGAGGTGGTCTACTGAAAAAAGAGATAATCGTTTAAGGAACCGACTTTTTAGTTGCGAGTTGTAGGGTAGAAAGAAAATGAGTAATCGGACAAGTGATCTTAAAGTAAAGGGAGATTGGATTATATGGCAGAATGGAGATCCGCGAAAGTTCAATTGTGTTCCAGAGGTTAATCCTTGAAAAAATGGAGGGTGAGAAAATGGTAGCAAAAGAACTTGAAGCTTTATTAAGTGAAAATCGACGTTTTAAGCCGTCTGAAGAGTTCCAGAGTAAAGCAAATGCCACATCTGATGCATACAAGGAGTCGTCTGAGGATAGATTAGGATTCTGGGCCAAACAATCAGAACGATTAACCTGGTTTGAACCTTGGACGGAAGTATTAGATTGGAAACCTCCCTTTGCCAAATGGTTTATTGATGGCAAATTAAATGCTTGCTATAACTGTGTTGACCGCCACCTAAAAACTTGGCGACGTAATAAAGCAGCTATCATCTTTGAAGGGGAAAATGGAGATGGTAGGGTTCTCACCTATCAAGACCTGTATCGCGAAGTGTCCAAATTCGCCAATGTTTTAAAGTCTTTAGGCATAAAAAAAGGCGATAGAGTAACAATATATCTTCCTATGATTCCTGAAGCGGTTATTGCGATGCTTGCTTGCGCACGTCTTGGAGCTCCACACAGTGTAATATTCGGTGGTTTCAGTGCAGAATCCTTGAAAGACAGAATCAACGATGCTCAAGCCAAAGTATTAATTACCTCCGATGGCAGCTTCCGAAAGGGTAATGTCGTTCCACTTAAGGCAAATGCCGATACTGCATTGTTAGGCGTCAATTGCATTGAACATGTTGTGGTTGTTAAACGAACTGAAAACAAAGTGCAAATGCAAGAAGGTCGAGATCTTTGGTACCATGAACTCATGAAAGATGCCAAAATCGTTTGCCCAGCCGAACCAATGGATGCCGAGGATATGCTTTTCATTCTCTATACCAGTGGAACAACAGGCAAACCCAAAGGGGTTGTACACACTACGGGTGGCTATATGGTGGGCGTTTCAACGACGCACGATTGGGTGTTTGATCTTAAAGAAGACGATGTTTATTGGTGTACAGCCGATGTGGGATGGATTACAGGCCATAGTTACATTGTTTATGGTCCTTTAGCCAATGGTGCTACTGTGTTTATGTATGAAGGTACCCCAGATTATCCTGCCAAAGACCGCTTTTGGGAACTTATCGAAAAATACCGCGTTACCATTCTCTATACTGCTCCGACAGCTATTCGGACATTTATGAAGTGGGGACCAAATTACCCACAAGAAAGAGATCTGACAAGTTTGAGATTATTAGGTAGTGTAGGTGAACCCATTAATCCTGAAGCTTGGATCTGGTATCATAAATACATTGGCGGTGAACGTTGTCCAATAGTTGATACGTGGTGGCAAACTGAGACCGGAATGATTTTGATGACTCCGCTGCCAGGTGTAACTGAAACTAAACCCGGATCCTGTACAGTACCTTTCCCGGGTGTAAAAATGGAGATTATTGATCAAGCTGGCAACCCAGTTCCCAAAGGTAGTGGGGGCTTTATAGTTGCTCGTGAACCATGGCCGGCAATGCTTAGGACAGTTTACAATGATCCGGAACGCTACGTTAGCACTTATTGGAGTAATTGGGAAGGCGTTTATTTTGCTGGAGATGGGGCAAAGTGGGATGAAGATGGATATTTTTGGATTTTAGGCCGTGTCGACGACGTTATCAACGTCTCTGGGCACCGTATTGGAACAGCTGAGGTGGAAAGTGCCTTGGTAGATAACTCGATGGTTGCTGAAGCTGCCTGTATTGGAAAGGAACATGATGTCAAGGGTCAAGCTGTTGTCTGCTTTGTGACTTTAAAAGAAGGTTTTAAGGTTATGGATGGACTAGATGATGAGCTTAAGAAACACGTTGCGAAGAAAATCGGTGCCTTAGCCCGTCCCGAAGATATTTTCTTTACTGCAGAATTGCCTAAAACCAGAAGCGGCAAAATAATGAGGCGACTTCTCAGGGATATCGCTGAAGGGCGGGCCTTGGGGGATGTTTCAACCTTGGCAGACGCTTCCGTACTTGATTTCTTGAAAAAGAAATATAATGAAGAGGAATAAACTTGTTCATCATTGGAAGCTATCCTCAACGGAGAAGAATTCGCAGTAACACCCCCACTTGAAATGGTTGATATAACGGTTTCAGTTCGAGCTTAAAGCTCAAGTAGCCATGAAATTGTGAAAGGATGTTACTAAATATGGGCAATAATAACTCTAAAGGATGGACCGTACTCTTTGCTGGTACAGGAGTTAATTTGGCACTTGGTGTACTATACACTTGGTCGGTTTTTTCGCAAGCCTTAACTGAGCAGCTCCACTGGACCAAGACTCAAGCTACCCTACCGTACTCAGTGGCTTGTATCGTCTTTGCAATTATGATGGTACCTGCCGGACGGCTCCAAGATAAATATGGACCACGGTTAGTGGTAACCCTCGGAGGGATCCTTACAGGTGTAGGGATGATTATCGGTGGCTTAACTCATTCCCTAACAGCTCTAGTCATCTCTTTCGGCGTTCTAGCGGGAACCGGGATCGGATTAGGTTATGCTTCGGCTACTCCTGCAGCCGTAAAATGGTTTCCCCCGCATAAAAAAGGGATGGTCACAGGCCTTGTTGTGGCTGGGTTTGGTTTAGCGTCAGTCTACATTGCCCCTCTAACTAAAACATTGATTGGTTCTCTTGGGGTTTCTAAAGCTTTCTTTGTAGAGGGTATTGCCTTTTTAATTGTCATTACGCTTTTAGCTCAGTTGATTAGAAACCCAGCGACAGGCTACGTTCCTCACGGTATGCTCCCAGCCTCTTCTCCAAAATCAAACGTCAACAATCAACAGTATGAATGGCATGAAATGATTAAGACCCCCCAATTTATTCTACTTTGGTTAATGTTTGCATTCGGTTCTTCCGCGGGCTTAATGATTATTGGGCAATTAGCGAAAATTGCCAACGTACAAGTACACATTGCGTGGGGATTTATTTTTGTAGCTCTTTTGGCTATCTTTAACGCTGGTGGTCGAATTATAGCTGGTTTGGTTTCTGATATCATCGGACGTACCCGGACTATGCTGATTGTATTTCTATTCCAAGCGGCTGTAATGTTTCTCTTCGTCCAAGCAGACTCTGTTCTATTAATGGCAATAGCCGCTGCTTGTACTGGCTTCAACTATGGTTCATTACTATCTTTGTTCCCAACTACCACCTTTGATTACTTTGGCACCAAAAACGGTGGAGTTAACTACGGATTAGTTTTCACTGCTTGGGGTGCCGGCGGTCTATTCGGACCACTTTTAGCTGGTCGAGTTATTGATGCTACTGGTAATTATGGAATTGCATATACCATATCAGCTATCCTTTGTCTGGCTGCTGCTGGTTTATCCTTGATCACCAAGGCTCCAAAAGCGAATACTGTTCCAGCAATACAGGGTATCAAGACTGAAACTCAGTGATACTAATTTCTCGACTATGGGGGATAAAGAATAGATGCACCATGCTATATAAGCCTGGTGCATCTTCATATTTGTTGAATTTACAATCGCTCTTTTCCCATTCCCGAGGGGACATAAAAAGTTTGGCCTTGGACATTCTCAGGTAAATAGGTTTGTTCGACCCAGTGATTGGGGTAGGCGTGAGGGTATAGATACCCTTGCCCGTGTCCCAATTTACTGGCACTGGGGTAGTTGCTGTCTTTAAGGTGGGTAGGAACCTCCCCGGTAGGCTGTTGTTTTACATAGGCTAGGGCACGGTCAATACTCTCGACTGCACTATTGCTTTTTGGAGCGGTGGTAATGGCCAGAACCGCTTGAGCTATGGGAATCCTCGCCTCAGGCATGCCTAACCATTCAAGCGCATTGGCAGCGGCATGTGCTTGAAGCATGACCGTGGGATCTGCGAGGCCGACGTCTTCAGAGGCATGGACAATAATTCGGCGCATAATGAAACGGGGGTCTTCTCCTGCTTCCAATAAAATAGCTAACCAGTAGAGCGCAGCATCAGGGTCTGAGCCACGCATACTTTTTATAAATGCGGAAATGATGTCATAATGATTATCCCCTGCCTTATCGAACCGGATGGACCTTTGCTGAATAGATTCTTCGGCGACTTCGAGAGAAATTCGGCGAACCCCATTTTCCGGTAGGGTAGTGAGTACAGCTAACTCTAAGGCGTTAAGGGCGCGTCGTAAATCTCCATTGGCATAATTGATCCAGTGCTTCCAAGCTTCAGGGGTAATCTCCACCTGATATCGGCCTAGGCCTCGTTCTGTATCTTTCAAGGCGTATTGAAGTCCAAGGTGGATTTCCGAAGGAATGAGAAGTTCTAAACGGAAAATAGTGGAACGGCTAAGAAGCGCAGAATTAAGTTCGAAAAAAGGGTTCTCCGTTGTGGCTCCGATAAAGGTAATGGTGCCGTTTTCGACGGCAGGAAGAAGTGCGTCTTGCTGCCCTTTATTGAAGCGGTGAACTTCATCACAGAAAACTAAGGTTCGTTTCCCATAAAGGTGAAGATCATCAGTTGCCTGCAAATTGATTTCACGTATATCTTTAACGCCTGACGTGACGGCATTAATGCGGATAAAGCGTGAGGTTGTTTTAGTCGCGATGACTTGTGCCAAAGAAGTCTTGCCTGTTCCCGGTGGTCCATAGAGGATTAGAGAAGAAACACGGTCCGCTTCAATAGCTCGACGAAGAAGTTTTCCGCTGCCGAGAATATGACTTTGTCCGATATACTCCTCGAGCGTTCTGGGGCGCATACGCTCCGCTAAGGGGGCGACCAAATGTTGATCAAATGATTCAGAAAAAAGATCCATATTCACGTTCCTCCTCTGGTTTGGGTGATTTCCTGATGTCTGGGAACGGAATGAATGCCAATGTAATTGTACTGTCACCCAAGCTTTCAGGGAGCTGTTCCTCCGTCGTTCCAAACCCCCGTGGGACCCAGGCCAGAGGAAGTTTCTTAGCTTAGAGAGCACGGAGAGAGGAATTGCGTCAATGAGCGTAGGCGATAAGGCGTGAAGAAACGCATTGGTTTACATTCAGAGAAGCCCAGAGGTTATGCGTTTTAGCCTTAGCGACAAGCGAATAGCAATGGAACACGATAGTCTCCAGTGACGAAAGCCTCCAGTGGAGGGTTTCGCCGTAGGCGCAGAGCCAATGACGCACACTGACGCGCCGTAGGATTAGTATCGCCGAAGCCGTGATCCCAAGAGGAATCTTACCGGCGAAGGATGTGCGAACGCGCTAAGACACTGACTCCCTATTATAACATGCGAGCCGTACATTTGCTTGTGGGAGCGTAGATGTGGAAAATGAAATTTAATTTGAAGATCCTACCACATTGAAGAAGTAAATTCCAGAATAATAAAACAATAGCAAATTGGTTGGTTATCCCTTGACAAATCCCGAGTGTTTTTATAAGATATAAGTGGAAAAGATCTTACATATATCGATTAGGATTTAACTCCGGAAAGGAGGGGGTGAGGGTATTGAAACTCTCGACCAAAGGGCGGTATGGTGTTAGAGCCATGTTTGACTTAGCTCAACATGTAGGTGAAGGCCCGACTTCTTTGAAAAGTATTGCGGAGAGACAGGGCATTTCCGAACATTATCTGGAGCAACTCGTTTCCGGTTTGCGTAAAGCTGGTCTCGTAAAGAGTGTTCGTGGGGCACAGGGTGGCTATCTATTGGGCAGAGAGCCAGGTAAGATAAGAATTGGGGATATCATTCGTGTGTTAGAAGGGCCAATAGCTCCTGCCGATTGTGTATCTGAGGAGGACCCAGAATGTTGCGCTAAAGCGGAGTATTGCGTGACCAAGACAATCTGGGAGAAAGTCCGAGACTCCATCGCTGAGGTTCTCGATTCCATCACTTTGGAAACGATGCTTGATGATGCTAAAAAGCGTGAAGAGGACAGAAGCTTATATATGTATTATATTTAGGCTAATTATCTACAATTATAATATGTACTAGGGAGGGAGCCCAATGCGGCGAATTTATTTAGACCATAGTGCAACGACCCCAGTTGACCCGGAAGTTGCAGCTTTAATGATGACGTATTATACCGAAAAATATGGTAATCCTTCAAGTGTTCATAGTTTTGGTAGAGAGGCTAAGCAAGCTTTAGAGGAGGCACGGCGCCAAGTGGCAGAGTTAATCGGAGCCGCTCCTCAGGAGGTAACCTTTACAAGCGGTGGAACGGAAGCGGATAATCTAGCGATTCTGGGCGCAGCCGAAGCGCTGCGTAAAAAGGGTAAGCATCTTATCACATCGGCCATTGAACACCACGCAGTCCTGGAAACCTGTGAGTATTTAGCGAAAAACGGCTTTGAACTAACGGTTATCCCTGTTGACTCAGAGGGAATTGTCTCGGTTGAAGACGTTCGTCAGGCAATTCGTCCTGATACTATCTTAATTAGTATGATGCATGCTAATAACGAAGTCGGAGCAATCCAACCGATTACTGAGCTTGGTAATCTGGCGAAGGAACATGCTATTACATTCCATGTTGATGCAGTACAGTCTCTTGGTAAGATACCTATTAATGTCAAAGAAATGAATATTGACCTGTTGACGGTATCTAGTCATAAAATTTACGGTCCCAAAGGGGTCGGAGCTCTTTATATTCGTAAAGGGGTTCGCCTTGTGCCTTTGGCACACGGGGGAAGCCAAGAAAAGAAGCGCCGTTCGGGGACAGAGAATACGCCGGGAATCATTGGGTTTGGCAAAGCCTGCGAACTGATCGGAAAACGGATGGCCGAAGAGGCCGAGCATCAAAGAAATCTACGCGACAGACTTATGAACGGAATCCAGGAACGCATTGAATACGTGAAAGTGAATGGCCCCCTCGGAGAAAAGCGTTTGCCAAACAATGTTAATGTCAGTATTCGATTTGTGGAAGGGGAATCTTTGTTACTTTCACTCGATATGTTGGGTATTGCTGCCTCTAGTGGATCGGCTTGTACATCAGGTTCTCTTGATCCCTCTCATGTTTTGCTTGCCATGGGGCTGGTCCATGAGATTGCCCACGGCTCCCTGCGCTTTTCTTTAGGACGTCAAAACACGGAAGAAGAGATTGATTATGTTCTTGAACAGTTACCGAAGATTGTTGAACGTTTGCGTATGATGTCCCCGCTTTATGATCAAGTTATTTCATCTTAACAATCACAAGAAATAAGGAGTGGACTAATAGATGTATACAGAAAAAGTGATGGATCATTTTACTAATCCTCGTAATGTTGGTGAAATCGAAAATCCAGATGGTGTTGGTGAAGTAGGGAATGCCAAATGCGGAGATATAATGCGTATTTATTTAGATGTTGAGGGAGACATTATTAAAGACGTAAAGTTTAAAACATTTGGCTGTGGTGCGGCGGTGGCTACTAGCAGTATGGTCACGGAAATGGTTAAAGGGAAAACTATCGATGAAGCTATGGTAATCTCTAATGCTGCAGTTGCCGAGGCCTTAGGAGGGCTTCCTGAATCGAAAATGCATTGTTCGAACTTAGCAGCGGATGCACTTCACAAAGCTATTGAGAATTATAAAGAAAACCAGTTAAAAAAGGAATAGATGAAGTATGGGTCTAACGACAAAACCAAAAGTAGTTGTGGGTATGAGCGGTGGTGTGGATAGTTCCATGGCCGCCGCTTTGCTCCAAGAAGAAGGCTATGATGTCATCGGAATTACCTTGCAGATTTGGGAATCGGCGGGTCCTGAGGTGGAAGGTGGTTGTTGCTCCAATTCTGCCATCGATGATGCTAGGCGGGTTGCATTTATCCTGGGAATTCCCCATTACGTTATGAACTTTCGATCGTATTTTGAGGAGACTGTGGTGGATTATTTCACACAGTCTTATTTGGCTGGAGAAACGCCAAACCCTTGTTTGGCCTGTAATAAGCATGTTAAATTTGGTGAGATGCTTCGTAAAGCTCGTGGACTGGGGGCGGAGTACATTGCAACCGGTCACTATGCGCAAGTCTTGCGAGATCCGGATAGTGCACGATTTCTATTAAGCAAGAGTGCTGATACGAGAAAAGATCAGACCTATGCACTTTACATGTTAACCCAGGAACAGTTAGCCCAGACCCTTTTTCCATTAGCGGAATATCCAAAAGAGCAAGTCAGAAGAATGGCTAACGAACGGGGCCTGGGTGTGGGGAACAAGCCCGACAGCCAGGAGATATGTTTTGTTCCAAACGATGACTATGCTTCTTTTGTCCGAAGACGTTCGAGTGATTTAGTTAAACCGGGGCATTTTGTGGATCTTAAGGGAAATAGTTTGGGCAAACATCAAGGGATTATTCACTACACTGTTGGGCAACGGAAGGGTTTAGGGGTAACCTTCGGTAAACCGATGTTTGTAGTGGGCCTGAATCCTGAAAGCAATGAGGTTGTGTTGGGAGAAAACCAAGATATATTTACGGATACGCTTTGGGCAAGTGATCTAAATTGGATATCCATTCCGTCTTTAAATGAACCGCTCCAAGTCGAAGCTAAAATTCGTTATAATTCATCAGGAGTTCAGGCGACCATTTATCCTGGGAAGATAGGGGCAGTCGATGAAGTGATGGTTCAATTCGAAGAACCACAACGTGCGGTGACTCCGGGACAAGCAGTAGTCTTTTATCAAGGAAACTTAGTGGTTGGCGGGGGAATAATTAGTTCCGATCCAAGAGGCCGAAATCGAGGCCAAGGACGAGGTTCGAGGTTCGAGGTTCGAAGTTCGAATTAAGTCCTACACGCCATCACGGTGCCTTGCCAATCCACACTGCACGAGTATGCGTAATGAGTTGCAGTGTGGCGATAAGCTCGTCCGCTTATCGTCGTGGACAGCGTATGCATAAATTATAGAGCTGCAGGGCAGAGTATATATAGGAGTTGTTAGCGAGGGGGGAGACTATGCGGCGCACTCGAGAGATTGTCGGACTACCTGTCTTAGATCTAACAAGTGGGGACTCGATAGGGTGGGTACAGGATCTGGTCCTAGATAATGACAAAGACAAAGTTGTTGGTATTCTCTTAGAAGGCGGGCACTTCTTCCATTCGGAAAAAGGAATTCCTCGAAAGGCCATCATAACTGTAGGAAAGGATGCTTTAACCGTTTCTAGTAAAACTGTAGAGGTACTTAAGGGGACACGGTGGTCTGATAAAGTGGGAAATGAAGTCTATACCCAAGGTGGAGACGCAAGAGGTACGATTGAGGATGTCTTTCTCGATGATTCTGTAGAAAAAATGGTAGGATTTGAAGTATCTGACGGGCTCTTCGCCGACCTACTACATGGTAGGGGAACGATTCTTAGACCCCATATCATGATCGATGGAAAAGACATTTTGATCGTTGATAATCAAGTATCTCCCTTGGATCAAGCAAATGAAGGGGGTATACTATTATGAACTGTCCGGTATGTTCAGGACGTGCCATCGGTAAAGTAGGGGTAGAGCAGTTTTATTGTTGGGATTGCTGTGTTGAATTCACGACTCAAACTGACAAAGTTGTTATTTATGATCTGGCGGAAGATGGTTCACTAGTGGCATGGGATGATCCGGTCCTAGAGGACGTAACTCTTCAAGCGGGTGAGGTGGATCTTTCCTGTGTTGCTATGGAGTAATTCATGCAAATCGTTATTATGGGATTGATGGCTAAGTTAAGCGCGCATTGCGCGCTTTTTTTATACTAAATCAGACCGACATGCCGCTACGCGGCACCACTGATGAATGGAAATGACTACTTCCAGAGTCATGGCTGGCGCTAACAAGAAGGCTAATACGTGCGAAGACAGTGTCTTCGCGGGCGCTAGCCATGTTTTCTATATATTGGGAAAGGGGGAATAAGATGAAGCACAAACCATGGCGTTGGATATTTACAGGAACATGTCTACTATTGGCAGTGCTCCTTCTTTTCAAGGTAAGGACAATTTTGGGTCCGTTTTTTCTAGCTTTTATACTCGCCTATTTGTTAAACCCCTTGGTTGTAGCGTTGGAACGGCACAAGATTAGCCGAAAGAAGTCGATCCTGATTGTTTTTTGCTTGATAATTACTGTCATGATTGCGATTATTTTCCTCATACTTCCAACACTCTATAATGAACTTAGCAAATTGGCTGTGATTTTACCCAATGCGATTCAGCTATTTACCGAAAAGGTGGATGGGTTTCGTGCGCAATTTAAAGCGACAGGGTTGCCCAGTCGTGTAGCACTCGTATTGGATCAACATTTAGGGCAGGGAGAGGTTATACTTGCCAATCGTCTTAATCTCTTTTTAGTTAACTTGCCAAAGGCGTTGTCTACGGTCACACTGTATATACTATCCCCAGTTATTGCGATTTATTTTCTGGCAGATTGGAAAGCTTTAGGTGTCCACTTTTTTCGAATTATCCCTCAACGCGGGCGGATGGAATGGCGACGACTATGGCAAGACATTAACCATGTGATCCGGCAATTTGTGCGAGGAGATTTAGTTGTTGCAGTGATTGTCGGGATAATGATCGGGATTGGTGTAGAATTGGTCGGAATGGAGTATGCTCTGTTGATAGGCTTGATTTGTGGAGTTTTTGACCTTATTCCGTACTTTGGGCCAGTTATTGGGGCAGTACCAGCTGTTTTGCTGGCTTTATCGAAATCCCCCGCTATGGCATTGAAGGTTGCCTTGATTATTTTAATCGTGCAACAACTTGAAGGAAACGTCATTTCGCCGAAGCTCATGGGGGACAGTGTAGGACTTCATCCTCTCTGGGTTGTATTTGCCCTTTTAGCAGGTGGAGAACTTGCCGGATTTTGGGGTATGTTCTTGGCTGTCCCTGTGGCAGCAGTGATCAGAGTCATATTCAATCACATATATTTTAGGTTAGTTTCGTCTAAGGTGTAAGGTGGTTGACAAATTAGACATCCCTTGTATATACTTTAGTAATACACTGAGAATCTGGAATAATTAAGAACGGATAAAGCACTCATTTGCCCGAAGATAAGCAGGGTGGTACCATTGAAAAATCTCGTCCCTGATTGATTTAGGGGGGATTATTTTTTTATTCGGTTTTTAAAGGTGTCAGAAGGATAATAGTGCTATTACAAAAGTGGACACGATAAAACAAGAAAAATCTTATGAGACAATTGTTTAATATACTTTTGTCTACAATGTAAAGGAGCAGTGTTCGTGCATGTATACAGGAAATGAATTAAGGGACATGTTTCTTAAGTATTTTGAGGCAAGGGGGCACCGGATTTTGCCCAGCGCGTCACTCATCCCGAAAGATGATCCTACTCTTTTGTTAACGGTCGCGGGCATGGTGCCCTTTAAGCCATATTTCCAGCGACTGGTTGAGCCCCCCTTTCCTAGAGCCACAACCGCCCAGAAATGTGTTCGTACCCCCGATCTAGAAGAAGTTGGGAAAACGGCTCGTCATCATACATACTTTGAAATGTTGGGGAATTTTTCATTTGGAGACTACTTTAAAAATGAAGCGATTCCCTGGGCCTGGGAGTATATAACGAAAGTATTAAAAATTCCCGTGGAAAAACTATGGGTGACAATTTATCCTGAAGATGAAGACGCGAAAAAGATATGGATGGAAAGAGCTGGAGTTAAGGCTGAGAGGATAATTGGGGATCCAGATAACTTTTGGGCGGCTGGTCCTACTGGTCCTTGTGGCCCTTGCTCTGAGATTTATGTCGATCTCGGAGAAGCCAGAGGGTGTGGCAAGCCAGATTGTGCAGCGGGTAGTTGTGATTGTGATCGCTTCTTGGAGATCTGGAATTTGGTTTTCATGCAGTATAACCGCGATGAAGCGGGGGTTCTAACCACTTTACCGAAACAAAACATAGATACGGGTATGGGTTTAGAACGAATTGCTTCGGTTATGCAAGGAGTAGAAACAAATTTTGATACGGATTTGTTCCGTCCAATTATTGATCATGTGGCCTCGCTGGCCGGTATTCGGTATAAGGAGAACCCCAAAAATGATAGGGCGTTAAAAGTGGTTGCTGACCACGTGCGTGCGGTTTCATTTATGCTGGCAGACGGAATTCGGCCCAATAACGAGGGCCGAGGGTATGTTCTCCGTCGTATTTTACGTCGAGCTGTTCGTTATGCTAAACTCTTAGGAATCAACGAACCTTTTTTGGAATCCGTTTTTCGAATTGTCCAAAGGGATTACGGTCAGGCTTATCCCGAACTTATAGAAAATGAAAATTTTCTTCTAAACCACTTAAGTTTGGAAGAAAAGAACTTCCAAGCCACGCTGGAGCAGGGCACTCAGATGCTTCAGGAAAAAGTCAAGGATCTCATAAAACAAGGGGAGGCAGTTTTGGCTGGACCGGATGCCTTCTATCTCTATGAAACCTATGGCTTTCCAGTGGAGTTGACGGAGGAAATGCTTGAAGAACAAGGGTTAACTGTGGATATGATAACTTTTCAAGCAGCGGTTGAAGAGCATCGTCTGAGAGCAAAAGATCAATCTCAGCAAATGCGTGCTGTGGTTGAAAGCCCAGCAGTAATGGCAAAGGCAAAACTCCTAGGTGTGACCCCTTTCGTCGGCTATGAAAAGGTTTCGGCAAAGGCCCGGATTGAAGGCTTATTTGTTGGCGGAGAGGAGACTCAGGATGCTGGGGAAGGGGAAGAGGTGATGGTCTTCCTTTCTGCTACTCCGTTTTATGCTGAAAGCGGCGGTCAAGTATCTGATGTTGGAGTACTGAAAACCTCTCGGGCTGAGGCTCGGGTGCTGGCAGTGAAAAAGGGTGTAACTGGTACCTTTTATCACCGTGTTCAGGTTATAACTGGGGTTTTACATTTTGGTGAAACGGTGGAAGCGGTAATCAATGGCAATGAGCGGCAGGCGACTTCTCGTCATCACAGTGCGACTCACCTTCTCCAGACGGCCCTGCGTTCCGTGTTAGGAGAACATGTCCAGCAAGCGGGGTCCTTAGTGACACCGGAACGCTTACGCTTTGATTTTACTCATTTTTCACCGATGACTGCGGAGGAATTAAGAGCCGTAGAAGGTCTTATCAATGAAGCTGTGTTAAAGAATATGCCTATACAAGCTACGGAAATGTCGTTAAAAGAGGCTAAAATCAGTGGAGCTACGGCACTCTTTGGCGAGAAATACGGAGATATCGTACGGGTAGTTCGGATGGGCTTGTTTAGTCAGGAATTGTGTGGTGGAACCCATGTCTTGTGCACGGGGGAAATCGGGTTGGTTAAGATTCTCAGTGAGGGCGGGATAGGGGCAGGTCTACGCCGGATTGAGGCAGTGGCAGGATTAGAAGCCTTAGCCTATCTTCGAACCCTTGATGAACAGGTCATGGAGGTTGCTCAGATCCTTAAGGCACTGCCATCTGATGTGGGTAAGCGTGTAACCGGATTGGTGACCCAAGTAAAAGATCTCGAACGAGAAATTGGACAACTTCAAGCAAAACTCGGTAAAACTGAAGCCGAAGGGTTACTGAAAGGCGTTGCGGAGATTGACGGGATCAAGGTTATCGCTGCCAAGGTTCAAGTATCCGATATGGAGGGCCTTCGTCAAATGGCGGATCTACTACGGGTAAAACTCAAAACTGGGGTCATTGTCTTAGGTGCAGTAAGCGAAGGGAAAGTTAATTTCGTAACGGTTGTCAGTCCAACAGGTTTAAGTGGACTTCATGCCGGACAGATTATTAAAGAAGTGGCTAAAATAACTGGTGGTAGCGGTGGTGGCCGACCGGATATGGCACAAGCCGGAGGGAAAGATCCCAGTAAACTTGGCGAAGCCGTTGATCGTGTTCCGACGATTCTCCGAGGATTTCTTAAAAAATAGGAAAAACGTCTTGTTCGAGTCATGCTTAGCTTAATGAATGGCGAAAGGGGGAACGGAAAATGGATCGATTTGAAGAGACCATGATGTTTAAGACCGTAGGAGAAGAAAACATTTCTGCCCGGGATATTTTGCAGAAAGTGTATGCGGCTTTGCAGGAAAAAGGGTATGATCCTATTAACCAAATGGTTGGATATCTCATGTCCGGTGACCCAGTATATATTACTAGCCATAATCAGGCACGAGCATTGATTCGTAAACTTGAACGCTTTGAGCTAATCGAAGAACTCGTAAGAAATTATTTGCAAGAAAGATAATGTTGCGATACGCGATGCGCGAAGGCATGGAGGTGCGAGACGCGGAGCACACGAAATGAGACGAAAAACCCGATATTCGAGGCTCGATATTCTGATATCGGGCCTCGTACTTCTGATATCGAGCCAGGGTCTTCGAACCTCGCGCTTCACGCCTCGCATCTCGAAAGGAGTAGCTATGCGTCAGATTAAGCTTGGTTTATGGGGGGCGGAAGTTTCAGAGGTATGCTTTGGCAGTTTAGCTATATCCCCGTTACAAGGTCGTTTGACGGAGGCAGAAGGGGCTAATGTTTTGCGTTATGCCCTCGAACAAGGGGTTAACTGGCTTGACACGGCAGAAATTTATGATAATTATCAGCAAATTTCTTCGGTCATCAAAGGTTATCCTGATGTTCGAATTGTAAGTAAAACGTACGCTGTCTCAGCTGTGGAAATGTGCCAGAGTCTTGAAAAGGCGAGAACTGCCCTCAACCGAGAAACCCTGGATTTTTTCCTTCTCCATGAGCAGGAAAGTGCGTTAACCTTAAAAGGGCATGCGGAGGCTTGGGAAGAACTGATGCGCGCTAAGGAAAGGGGTATCGTACGGTGGATCGGCATTTCGACGCATGCAGTTGCCGGAGTTCGAGCCGGAGCGCTCCAACCCGGTCTTGATGTGATACACCCGATCCTAAATTATCAGGGACTAGGGATTATCGATGGAAATTTACAAGATATGCTCGAAGCCATTTCATTTGCGTCTGAATTGGGTATTGGAATTTATGCAATGAAGATTTTCGGGGGCGGCCATTTAACCAATGATCCCAAAAAAGCAGTGAACTTTGTCAGAAGTGTTCCGGGTGTTCAGGCGATGGCCTTGGGAATGTCTAGCCGAGAAGAAGTTGATTATAATTTACTCTTGCTGTCCGGTAATGATATACCCAGATCTTTACGAGATAAAGTGAGGCATAGAGAACGAAAATTATATATTGCGGATTGGTGCCAAGGGTGTGGGCGTTGCTTGGAAGCCTGTCCGCAGGGTGCATTGCATCTTAGCGAAACGGTAGCAGTAGTGGATCCCGAGGCCTGTGTACTTTGTGGGTATTGTGGGAGAGTTTGCCCACATTTTTGTCTTAAAATTGTGTAGTTGAGGAAGACCGAGGCTGTGGCCGAAGCACGACGGGACTGTGCATGCTGGGGGGAGTTGGTGGACTCCGCTTCGCCCACTGCGTTTGAATGCTCAGCTCCGGCCACGCAACTCCCCCTGCTCAGGGGTCAGGTCTGGGTGCTTGGGCAGCAAAGTCGCCTCGGCTCTTGCTAGGGTTGGGGAGGCCGGGAGACGTGCATGCTGGGGGGAGGAAGATATCATGCGGATTATGGGGTTGGACTTTGGTTCGAAGACAATTGGCGTGGCGATGAGTGATGCATTTTTTTGGACGGCACAGGGGGTTAGGACGATCAGGCGCTCCAAGAAAGAGATCGATGAGTTGCGTCAACTCATTCGCGAGTACGAGGTAATGGAGATTGTAATAGGCTATCCCAAAAATATGAATGGTACATTGGGACCCCGTTGTGCATCGACTGATGAGTTTGCGGAGGCTTTACGTTCAGAGTTTGGGCTTCCGGTGGAATTGTGGGATGAGCGATTAAGTACGGTGGCGGCACAGCGGACTCTTCTGGAAGCGGATGTTTCGCGCTCAAAGCGCAAACTAGTAATTGACAAGATGGCAGCAGTTTTTATATTACAGGGTTATCTAGATCGAAGGCAGAAGAAAAATATTCCAGTGTGATTTGACAATCATTACCTACAATAGTACAATGACCATATCTTTGATAAGAGGTGAATCACATGACTGAAAAATCACATGACCATGATGAGCATGACGCTGAAGAGTTTGACACAGTCGTTCTCACAGATGATGAGGGAAAAGACCACGAGTTTCTTCATCTCGATACCTTGGAACTTGAAGGCTCGACATACTTTGTCCTGATGCCTATTTCGGAGGACGAATCTGAAGATGAGGATGCCGATGAGGCCATAATTCTTAAACTTGGCAAAGATGCCGAGGGTGGAGAAATGTTGATCGACATCGAAGACGATGAAGAGTGGGAAAAAGTGGCTGACGCTTGGGAAAACCTAGTTGAATCCGAAGAAGACTAAAAGAGTGAGCTTAAGCAAACAAATATGTATTGGTACTAAGAAGAACTCGCTGAGATGTTAGCGAGTTCTTCTTTATACTAGAGTTGTAGAAAATAGAGGATGGACGAAGGACAAGCTGGAACAAACGCGGGTACTGTTGTACAATGAAACTAGGATTTCGAAATGAGTAATGCTCATTAATTCGGTTAGGTGATAGCTATAATTAAGATAGAGAGGATCAGGCGAATACCTCCTCAAACAAGGAGCTTTCCACGCCTGACGTTGGTGAGAATTTGTCCAGGAAAAAAAAGCCGGTGAGCATACTTAGATGGGTAATAGTTATTCTTTTGGTCGGGGGCATGGGATTCTTATCTTGGTGGAGTTGGGCAACAAAGCCCTACTCACTTACAGGTAACAATGAAAAGATTACGATTGCTCAGGGAACAACTGCAGCTCAACTGGCTGAAGAATTACAGCAGCGACATCTTATTCGCAGTGCATGGGTGTTTAGGTATTTAGCGCGTGCACTACAATCGGATTTCAAGCTTTATGTTGGAGATTACCAATTGGCTCCTACAATGCCACCCAGCGAAATGATAAAACGCTTAATTAATGGCGCGGTTACCTCAGATATCAGCCGAGTGACTATTCCGGAAGGGTATACTACGGAACAAATTATCGAACTTCTTGTACAAAGAGGAATTGGTAGTAAAGAGGAGTTTACAAAAGTTGTCAGCGAAGATGGTTTTCCATATCCATTTTTAAAGAATGCCCCAAAGGGGATTCACCGCTTAGAAGGATACTTATTTCCTAATACTTACGACATTTTTGTTAAAAGAACTCCTCATGAAGTTATTGATTTGCTCCTTCAACAGTTTGAAAAAGAACTGACACCAGAGGTACAGAAGCGACTCGATGTAATTAAACTTTCCGTTCCCCAGTGGGTTACCTTGAGCTCTATGGTTGAAAAAGAAGCGGTGAAAGAAGCGGATCGCCCATTGATTGCTTCCGTGGTAATGAATCGATTAAAGATTAATAAGCCCCTTCAAATTGATGCCACAATTCAGTTTTTGCTGGATACTCCAAAGCCGAAACTTTATAACAAGGATCTTCAGATTCCTTCCCCATACAATACCTATCTCCACACAGGATTACCGCCGGGGCCGATTGCTAATCCTGGACATGCCTCACTGCAGGCAGCATTGTATCCGGCCCAAACAGATTTTCTATACTATGTGGCGAAAAAAGATGGCTTTCATGCGTTTGCTAAGACGTATGCTGAGCATTTGAAGAACATAAAATTGTATCAGTAGGAGAAGGGAGGCTTTTGCCCGTTCACCCTAAACTGCGTTGCTGCGAACTGGACGTTAAAGCGAAAACGCTAAACCCTTATGCTTTCTGCAAGGTAACCGCTAGCGTTTCAGGCTTTACGTCGGCGTTTCGCTTGCCGCAACTCCGTTTGACGTGATTCACTTTACAAAAACCATCTCATCTTATGAGAAATTGGGGCTAAGAACGATAGTCGAGGGTGGTCGAGTGAAGGTTTGCAGACCAGCATAAACTTACATTGCTGTAAGCTGGAGGTTAGTTTGATTTTGTTTTCATGTTAAAAATTTGATCTACGTCTTTGTCTCCGCGGCCGGATAGATTGACGATCAGGATTTGGTCTGGATTCATGGTAGGGGCGAGCTTAATTGCATAGGCAACCGCGTGTGCACTCTCAAGGGCAGGAATGATGCCCTCGGTTTTGGAAAGTCTATGAAAGGCTACGAGGGATTCATCGTCCGTAATGCTAACATATTCAGCACGGCCAATGTCTTTTAGGTAGCTGTGTTCGGGTCCTACACCGGGATAGTCTAAACCTGCCGAAATGGAATGGGTGGCGAGGGGCTCCCCAGCTTCGTCAGCCATGACGTAACATTTAAAACCATGCACGATGCCAGGTGCACCGGCTGTAAGGGGAGCGGCGTGTTTCCCGGTGTCAATACCTAAACCGCCTGGTTCAACGCCAATGAGTCTCACACTTGAGTCAGAGATAAAGTTTGCAAACATTCCGATGGCGTTGCTTCCACCGCCGACACAGGCCATAACTACATCTGGTAGCTTCCCCTCTGCTTCCAGGATCTGTTGGCGTGCTTCCCGAGAGATAACCGATTGGAAGTGTTTGACGAGGGTGGGGTAGGGATGGGGGCCAACCGCCGATCCGAGCATATAAAAGGTGGTTTCGTAGTTCGTGGCAAAGTCCCCCAGGGCGGCATCCACGGCATCTTTCAACGTGCGTGTTCCGGAGGTAACGGTTACTACTTCGGCTCCTAACAATTCCATGCGGAAGACATTCAGGGATTGGCGACGAGTGTCTTCTTCTCCCATGTAGATAACACATTCCATATCAAAAAGTGCACAGACCGTGGCAGTTGCTACGCCGTGCTGCCCAGCTCCTGTTTCTGCGATTACCCGCTTGGCTCCCATGCGTTTGGCAAGCAAGACTTGGCCAAGGACATTGTTGATTTTATGTGCTCCAGTATGGTTTAAATCTTCACGTTTGAGGTAGATTTTCGCGCCCCCTACTTGTTTAGAAAGCTTTTCCGCATAGTAAAGAGGGTTTGGGCGGCCAACATACTGACGTAAATAGTAGTCGAGTTCCTCGTTGAATGCGGGATCGTCCTTATACGTTTCGAAGACATTGTCTAACTGATCTAGGGCGTTCTGTAATTGGGGTGGGACAAAACTTCCACCGTACTCACCAAAATAACCTTTGTTCATAATAAAATCCCTCCATCTCATTAATAAAAAATAAAAAACTCTCCGCCCTTAGAAGGACGGAAAGTTAATTTCCATTATGCCACCTTTTTCGTATAGGATCTACATAGTAAATACCTATATCTCAAGCTTAGATACGAAGCAGGATACGAATCTCGTGCAAAAATAAGCAGATGCAGAGAGTCGGCCTCTCGATATCCGTGTTTCTGTAACGGGAAACCCCCGGTATCACCTAATGACGCTATTGCATGTTCGGATTACGACTCTGAGATCCATTCGGTCTACGGGAAGAGTATCAGACTTTCACCCTCTCTGACTCGCTAAAACGTTCCTCAAAGACTTACTAGTTCTCATCATTGTCTTGCATGTTAATTTTCTGTATTGTAATATAGCAGCAGAGTTTCGTCAAGGGGTGTTGGGTAAAAGATTTTTCAGCGAGCTTACTTACACCTAATAATTACATACAATTATCGAATAGGGTTGAATTCAGTTATAAGTAAAAGTATAATAATAACAAATATTACCAAAGAAAAGGGCATTCGCAGAGAATGTCAAAGCCAAATTTATCCAAATCGTAAGACTCCCACTTCTACAAGTGGGAGTGGTACACCTTATTCTGCTTCGGTGGGGGTAGAGTCCCCCACCGAAGACTCGATGTTCAACTTTAGTTGAACGAGTTCACTCAATTGAAGAAATTAGAAATATTGTTCATAATGGGAAAAAGGGAGTGGTTTAGGATGTGCCCCTATGATATGGAAATAGAAAACATAAAAAATCAGCTTATTAAAAAGTATCATCCTATTGACATCATACTTTTCGGTTCCTGCGCTAAAGGGAGGGTTACTCGAAGTAGTGATGTAGATATTTGTATAATACTTGAAACAAAAGATAAAAGAAAAATAGTCAGAGATATTTTAATTGAGGTAGAATATAAGGTTGATTTGGATGTTGTAGTGTACACTCCACAAGAATGGCAAAATAATAAGGATGATCACGCTACATTTGCGGGAATTATTAAGAAGACAGGGGTGAGTTTGATTGGTTGATACTGACAGATATAACGAATGGTTTGCAATGGCTCAAAAGGATTTAAGGAGTGCAAAGATATTATTTGATCATGATGCTGACAACGAAATTGTATGTTTTCACTGCCAACAAACTTTAGAAAAATATCTTAAGGGTTATCTTATTGCTGTGACCGGAGAACTGCAGCAGGGACATAATCTTCTAAAACTTTGCAAAAAGGTGATGATCAATGACAATACATTTAATGTGTTTTTGAAAGATATGGCTTTTGTTAATGCCTTTTATATTGAGACTCGATATCCAGCGATTGATCCTTTTATTGTTAGCAAAGAAGACACTGAAGAGTGTTTCAGGATAGTTAATACCCTTTTGGCAAGAATAAATGAACTAGTTGGTATTAGTAAATGATAAAGGAACCCAAATGGGTTCCTTTATCTATTTGCGTACCATTAATTTCTTAATCGCCTGATCAAGTCCTTCAAGGGTTAATTCATACATGGGGAAAATTTCGCGCACAATCTGTATCGTTTGGTACCCGTGAATTCGTTCCCAATACTTCTCAGGAAGAGGATTGAGCCAGACGTTATACGGAAACTTCTTAACTAAACGCTGTAACCAACTAATTCCGGGTTCTTCGTTGCTAAGTTCCCAGAAAATGTTACCGTCGCTCATCATCAATTCGCTGGGAGCCATGGCGGCATCCCCGATGATGACCACTTTGTAGTCTGAGTTGAGCGAACGTAGGATGTCCTCAGTTTTGACGGACTTTCTGGGGTCATAAGAAGCATCCAAATACAGAAGGTCATAGATGCAGTTATGGAAATAATAGAACTTCAAGTCCTTAAAGTGTGATGACTTATGAACCGCTGAGAACAACTGGCTACAGATATTGGCATATGGAGTCATCGAGCCGCCGACATCCATCAGTACGATAACCTTGACAGAGTTTTTGCGGGGTCTCGTCCAGACGAGCTTTAAGCGTCCTGCGTTTTTACAAGTTTCATCAATCGTATCTTCTATGTCCAGTTGATCTTTGACTCCATCTAGACGCGTACTAAACTGACGCAAGCGGCGTAAAGCAACTTCAAACTGACGAACTCCCAAGGTTTTATCATTGCGATAGTTTCTATAATTGCGCTCGCTAGCCACTTTTACCGCGGATTGCCCGTGAGATTCACCCCCAATCCTTATTCCACCAGGGTGAAAGCCGGAGTGCCCGAAGGGAGAGGTCCCGCCTGTGCCGACCCAATTACCCCCACCATGATGAGGGCCATCTTGTTTGCGCATACGTTCTGCCAATTCAGCTTTCAAGCTCTCCCAATCAGGCAATCCCAATTTATTTAGCAGCTCATTTCGTTCCTCTTCAGAGAACATTTTTGGCGGCAGAGGATTTTCCATCCATTGAGAAACCTGATCCAATAATTGTTCCGGGGTTTCTATCCCTTGGAAATACTTCTGAAACGCAAGATCATATTGGTCAAAATGGCTTTCACTTTTGACTAAGACGGCTCTGGAAAGGTAGTAAAACCCGGATAGGCTTGATTCAGCAAGGCCGACCGATAGTGCCTCCATCAAAGTCATCCATTCTGTGATAGAAACAGGAACCCCCTCACGTCGTAGTGCGTAAAAAAAGTTTGTATACATGGTCTACCAGCCACGTTTGGCCCGAGACGGATTCTCTGTCCCGCGCGTATGGAGTTGTCTTAAGGTCAAATCAAAATCCTGATTCTTTTTCAACAAGGCCCCAAGGAAAGGGATCTCCTTAGAAATCTTTTCAGGATCGATACCACCAATTGTCAAGGCTTGAACCCAATCAAGAAGTTCGCTTGTACTAGGCTTTTTCTGTAAACCGGAGATACTTCGCAACCAATAGAATGCTTTTAAAGCCTCGGCGAGTAATTGCTTTTCCAACTCTGGAAAATGGACATGCACAATTTCTTCCATCATTTTTGTGTCAGGAAAGTCAATATAATGAAAAACACAACGTCGCAAGAAAGCATCCGGAAGTTCTTTTTCGGCGTTGCTCGTAATGATTACGATTGGCCTATGTTGCGTGGTGATGGTTTCTCCGGTTTCAGGTATGTAAAAGTTCATAACGTCCAATTCCCAGAGTAAATCATTGGGAAACTCCAAGTCAGCCTTATCAATTTCATCAATTAACAAGACTACCCGCTCGCTTGATTCGAAGGCTTCACCAAGTTTGCCCAGCTTAATGTATTGCTTAATATTTGAAACATTCTGTTCACCAAATTGGCTATCATAGAGGCGTTGAACTGTGTCGTAAACATAAAGACCATCTTGAGCTTTGGTAGTAGATTTAATATTCCAGATAATTAAGCGCAGTCCAAGAGAACGAGCAATGCTTTCCGCTAAGACTGTTTTACCGGTGCCAGGCTCCCCTTTAATTAAGAGAGGTCTTTTTAAAGCGACTGAGATATTAACACTGTTTCGAAGATCATTAGAAACAATATAATCCTCGGTTCCTTGATAGAGTAATTGGTCGGTCATTCTATAGCTTCCTCCTTATGCCTTTAAACTTCTTTTAACGTAATAATACCACAAGTTGTCTAAAGTTTGCGTACGATTTGTCAAAGTATTGAGGATTTATGAAGGAAGCATTCAGTGTTGGCTATGAATTTTTCCCAGTAACTACATTTAGGTTAATACTAAATAATTCGAAGTGTTTGAGGATCTTTTTAATATTCCATTGTTTATGATAAACTATAAGTGGTGAACTAAATTAATGGGCTAAAGTAAATGTTAGGGGAAGCTTTATGAAAAAACCAGAACTGTTAGCCCCTGCGGGAGATTGGGAAAAGTTAAAATACGCGCTGGCTTATGGAGCAGATGCGGTTTATATGGGCGGTCAAGTATTTGGTCTGCGGGCTTTTGCTGGAAATTTCAGCTTAGAGGAAATGAAGAAAGCGGTGCTTTTGACGCATGGGTTGGGAAAGAAAATTTATGTGACGGTTAATATTTTCGCCCATGAACCGGATTTTGAGGAACTGCCTGTTTATCTCAAGCAGTTGGAAGGGCTGGGAGTGGACGGGGCTATTGTCTCTGATCCGGGCATAATTGCACTGTCCCAAGAAGTTGCCCCTCTACTACATCTACATTTAAGTACCCAAGCCAATAGCACGAATTCATATTCAGTTCGATTTTGGTTGAAGCAAGGGATAGAACGGGTCGTACTTGCCCGTGAGCTTACGCTTGAAGAACTACGGGATATGCGGATCAAAGTGGAAGGCGGGCTGGAGATCTTTATCCATGGGGCGATGTGCATGTCGTATTCAGGTCGATGTTTAATGAGTAACTATTTGACAGGACGGGATGCAAATCGAGGGGAATGTACTCAGCCCTGTCGCTGGGGATATGCTCTTGTAGAGGAAAAACGACCGGAGCAAGTCTTCCCGATTGAGGAAGATGAACGAGGGACTTATGTCTTTAACTCGCACGATTTATGTTTGTTGCCACATTTGCCCTTGTTGAAGCCTATCAGGCTTGATAGCTTTAAGATTGAAGGGCGAATGAAAAGCGTTCAATATGTTGCCAGTACTGTCAAAGTCTATCGTCAAGCAATAGATACTTTGTGGGAGCAGGGGGAGGATGCTTTTCGAGAGAAGCTCCCACTATGGCTAGAAGAAATGGATAAAGTTAGTCACCGTGACTACTCACCAGGCTTTCTGTTCGGCAAGCCGGGGGCTAAGTCGCATAACTTGGAATCCTCTCATTATGTACGGGATTATGATTTCGTTGGGGTGAGTTTAAGTAATGAAGACTGTAAATACAACGTTGAGCCCATAGAGAAAAATACGGCCTGGATTGAGCAAAGGAACAATTTTAAGCGTGGAGAGTTACTGGAAGTGCTCACTCCACAGGGAGTGTCCTGGTCCTTCGAAGTCACGGAAATGTGGGATACTGAGGGTGAACCTTTAGACGTCGCCCGCCATGCTCAGCAAAAGATTAGGCTTGCGGTACCCGAGAAAATTCTCCCATACAGTATTTTACGGCGGGCGAAGATCGAAAAAAGTTGATCACGGGAAATGAGGGACGATTAGATGAATCCTATTATTCAAGAAAGTTCTCAGTATGCAGATGCTGATGTCATAGTCCAGGCACGCTTAGAACGAGTTGATATGCAAATGTTAGATAAGCTAGTTGAGGGCTTAGGGCATCTTGGCATTGTAACGACTACGAACAAAGCATTTGGAGAAGTTATGATTCAAACGACGAAACAATGTTGGCCAGATTTGAAGAAGGCTATTGAAAATATGCCGTTTGAGATAGAGTTTAAACCACTATACGCCGATATTGATCTTATCATCAAAGCCCGCATCGATCGATCGGAAATCCAAATGTTATGCAAACTTGTTGAGGGCTTAGGCCATCTGGGCATTGTGACAACGACAAACAAAGAGTTAGGAGAAGTTATGATTCAAACTACGAAGGATTGCTGGCCAGAGTTAAAAGAAGTAATAGGAAAGATGCCGATTATAGTTGATCTTATTTGAAAAAAATAAAAGGAACTTAAAATGAGGTCTTTCTTCTCATTGAAGATTTAAATAAATATGAAAAGAAATAATATGAAATAATTAGCTATAGCCAAGAAATCGAGTATAATTGTGTGTAAGCGAGCGGCCGGGAAGGTTGCTTTTCTTATTTGTCAGAATCCTGTCAGAGGAAGAGCGTAGAATTAAGATGTTAGGGAGGGTGGATCAAGGGAATAGGTGAGAATAATATAAAAACTTCACCTATTGCTCCCTTCCCCCGAGTATAAAATTAATATCTCAGAATCGAGTTTTGGTACTTGTTAGTCTGTTGACGATCAGTGAAATTGCCGATACTATATAAGTGGGAGAAGAAAGTCAATAGGAAGAAGGTCCTCGATTTGTTAGGATAAAGGTCCTGTTCCCTAGACGAAATTACTAAAGGGAAAATTGATCAGTGCCGATCATTTTATATTTGATGTTACTCGATTTTATGAGGATATTGAGTCGTGAGAAAAGCGATTTAGGTAGCTTAAAACGCACCTTATCCATCACGGAGTGACGGAACAGCAGCAAGCTGTTGAAAAAATTATCAAACCATAAATGATCGACCAATTTGATAAATTTCTTCTCGAAACCTGTTGTTGGGACAAAACTTAAGTTTAAAACTGCTCTAAAGCCTTGCTACATCTGCTTCTGGAAAAGATATACACTGTATAAGTAGTTTAGTTCATAATATTTATTAAAAACGGTTAAGTAGGTGAAAGCTTGAATCTTGAGCTGGTTGAAGAGGCAGATACCATTGAGTTAGTGAATAATCTTAAGGCTGATTTAGAAAAGCTTATTAACGAAAAAGAGTTGTTAGAGCAAGAAATTCAGCATTTGAGTGTAAGGCTGGAAGAGAAGTCTAATGAGGAAAAAATACTGGAATTAGCGTTTTCTGAAGCAAATCGTTTGGCTACTCTAACACAAGATGAGGCGAAACATCGGGCAATTAAGGTTGTATCAGAAGCCGAGGTGAAGGTTGCAGAGTATTTTAGCCAATACAAAAAGATGGAAAACGAAATAGAGCAACTGGAAAACGAAATTCAGTGCTATTCTCGATTTAACGAAGAATTAATGAGTATTCAGAATATGGAAAACCTCGCCTTGTACGATTTTAAAAACACTCCGGTAAGTATTAAGGAGATCAGTCACATTAAAGCTACCGTTTATTCTTTTATGCTGGTTGCATTTGTCAACGCCAGACATTTTGTGACTTTTGGTGGGAAATCAGGCCCAGTGCACGCCCACTCGTGGCAGGTGCAGATTGATGCGCATGTTCCCACGGAAAAAGCTGAGTTAGTGGCTTTTGCTAGGATTATTGATCAAGTCAAAAAGGCAATGGGTTTTTACGAAAACAAGGTTTTAAATGAAGTGTTTCCGTTTGATCAGATACAACCAACTACTGAAAACATATCTCTTTATTTTTTTAATCGTATAGAAGATTTACTCGACGAGGTCGGACTATTCCTGGGTAAAGTGACAGTTTGGGAAACTCCTACCCGGGGAATTGAAGTTACCAGCCGCTATGAGGAGTTTGACAGGATTCTTTCCGCTGAAAGAGAGGAAACCGATTCTCTGCCTGAAATTGAGCAAACTTCAATCAATCAAAGGGAAGTTTATAAAGAAATTGCGGCTGCAGCCTTCGATGAAACGAAAACCATGGAAGAAGAACAATTAGAAATACCTGTTATTGTGAGGAAAATCCCAATTTCTAGGCATCCTTTTAAGCTTCTTCCTTTCTTTATAGCCGTCATAACTGTCGGCCTTTTTGCTATAGGAATTAATTATCAAATTCTTTTTTCCGTAGCTGGTCACTTTACTTGGAATACTGACGCAATTAATAACCTTTTTAAGGCAGAGTATCTTTATCATACAATCAGTAAAGGCAATATGACACCATTGTTGACAGAATACTGGAACACCGGCCCGACCATTACTTACCATCTAACCTTACCCTATTATTTGGTAGCTTTAATACGATTTTTCTCGCCAGATATTTTTCTGGCAGGGAAATATTATTTGGCGACATGTACTCTTGTTGGCGGTCTTTCCTGGTTCTTGTTGGCCCGTTATGTTGGTTTATGGCCAGCTGTTCTCCTTAGTGTTAATTGGATGCTTTGGTTGGACAATGTAAGCCAGATATTTGCTCAGGGCAATATTGCTATGGTTTTAGTGATTAATTTACTACCTGCATTTTTAGGCCTTGTTTTAAGTGTAATGGGCGGAAAAAAACCATCATTAAGCTCGTTTTTGCCCAAAATAGCTCTTGTTCAAGTTATTGCCTTGAGCCAACCCGTGGTTGCTGTTATCTTGGGTCTTTGTTTGGTCGTTTACTTTCTCTTAGCTTGGATATTTAAAGCGTGTTCTTTTGTGGATGTTTTTAAAGGGATATTCTTTTATTTTGTTGGGTTAATGACCTCAGCTTGGTGGCTTCTGCCGATAATTCCGGATTTGTTCTTCAACAAAGCCATGAAAGGCAGCCAAGAATTTCTGGGGAGCATCTTAACGTCGGATATGCACTATACGGCAGGGCCTGCTTTTTATCTTCACTGGGAAATAGCTTTTGTTGGAGTTGTTTTGTTCGTTTTGCTGACATGGAACGCCAAACCGGCGTGGGCCAAAAGTCTGGCAGTTTCCGGGGTATTATTTTCACTTCTGACATTTCCTTTTATGCAAAAATTTTATCAAACGATGCCCTTTAGCCAAATGGCTTGGCCGGCTGACTTTTCCGGAATTGCTGCGGTTACTCTCTTGGCATCGGCTTTTGCTTTTCAACCCAGAAGTGAAGGCCAGGGATTTCTTTACAAAAAGTATCGGCTTGAAGTTCTTCTCATCGTTATTTTTAGCTTCATGATGAGTAATTCTATCCTTGCTTTTTCGGAGGAAAGGAGTAATGCATCTAAGGTCGCCGAAGGTTTTGTTGAGAAAAGTTTTCAAGAAGGGCAGGTATGGCGCAAGGCTTTAATTGATTTAAGCCCCGAGGATTCTCCAACGACTTCCTTTTTACTTGACAACGGCCTAAGCAAGAGGGGTTTAGGTTGGATTTGGCAGGGAGGAGCGACTTCAGGGATGTTAAGCTTGCAAAACAAAGGAATGGAAATGCAGTACTACCCATATCTAATGAGGACGAGTCTCTTTCATGGCGTAACAAGTCTATTGATAAAAAAAGACAGCATCAGGCGGCCAGAAGAATTTCGCCAGGATGCTGAACGGGCGGGCTACCGATTTCTCTCCGAACAAGAGGACATGAGTCTATGGCAGAAGTCAGATCAGCCGTTTTTGATTAAAAAAATGACCCAGGGTTTGTTAATTGGCAAGCAGGCTGGTTTGATGGCCTTGTGTTTTCCTGGGATGGAAGTAGGTTTTTCTAATTATCTGGATGATTATTCCCTAGATTATTTATCAAAATACCCTGTAGTTGTTTTGACCGGTGCCGAGTGGAGTTCCGTATCCCGGGCTGAAAAGCTAGCAGTAGATTATGCTGGAGCGGGTGGTCGCTTGATTGTGGACTTAGCCGGTGTTCCGAAAAGTGTTCTCTCCAAACAGCCGGAATTTCTTGGGGTTTACGGTGAACCAGTGGTTTTGTCTGATCCTCTGGTTGTTTTTGGGCAGGAGAAAAATATCTACCTGTCCCAAACTCTTTCCTCGAATGCCGAAAACAGTTCCTATGTACCCATGGGGCTTGACAAGGTGGAATTGAGCTTTGATTACTACGGGAACACTGCTCCTATATTTGGCTACAAGGAAGTTGGTGGAGCTCGTATCGGTTTCCTGGGGGCAAATGTGGCCAGGAGGGCAATTTTTTCTGGGGATGATGCCTACTTGAAACTGGTTCAAGGAGTTTTGGATATTCCTGTGGATTTTACCCCGGAAACCACTGTTCCACTGACAAATTTTCAGACCACTCCCGGTATTTATGAAATGAAATATCAGTTTGATCAGGATTTTACAGCCATAGTTCCTGTTCCGGCCTTAAAAGGGATTAAGGTTTACATCGATGGTATGCCTGTTTCCAGTTATGTTTTTGAGGATCTCCTGCAGCTGGACTTGCCGGCAGGCAGTCATACAATAAAAATGACCTATCCGATTTCCTTAATTAAAACTGAAAACATTGTTGTCTCTCTCTGCGCAATTTTGCTGGCTTTGATAGGATACTTAATCCAAGGGAGAAGAGTGCATTATGCCGGGGGGAGAAGAGAGGAATTGCAGAGTGAGCAGATATAAGCTGCCAGTCATAGCCTTTTTATGCGTGCTCTTTAATCTTTGCGCACCAGCATCTGCTTGGGCTGCTTCTGTCATTCAAGTTGATGGTTCTTTCGCTGATTGGAACGATCAAATTTCTTTAAGCGATGGATTCGGAGACGGTCCTGATGGCGGAGATTTCAAGACCTTGGCCTGGGGAACCAACCTCAATGAGCAAGAGCTCTATTTCATGATTGAGCGGTTTACCCCGAAGTCTGGCCTTACCCCTATGGTTTACCGTCTTTTTTTCGATATGAATAATAATGGGAGTTATGAAGACAAAATAGACAAATTTGCAGAGCTTCAATATAATCCTTCAAGCAGTGAAGGGGACAAGGTTAGCCTTAAAATTTTTTCATCATCAGGAAAGCTTTTGTACGAGAAAAACGGAGTTTGTGGTGATGGAGGGCTGAAATTTGAATTCGCCTTAACTGTCGATGAATTGCAGATTATTCCTCCCCAACCTATACGCTTCTATTTGTCAGGAATAGGAGGGGCCGGCGATCGACTGCCCGGAAGAGGAGATGTTATGTGGGTACCTTTTCCAGGCAAGGGAGGAAATAAGATTTGGATCGTAGCGGGTATAATTGTTTGGCTCGTCATTACAGCCTTCTTCTTAAAACATCGTATCTGGTTGTTCTATTTTATCTGGGGTGCCGTGGGATTCTCTATTCTCTTAATTATGACCTTAAGAGGTTCTCCAGTGGAATTTTTTATGGAACATCTGTCAGGCCTAATTTTACAATCCATTTTGAGATTATTGAACATTATTACCCTTGTTTACAATGATTCGCCGGGAACCCTGCTGGTGTTGAGTAGGGTTGACAACACTTGGACCACGATGGGAGTGGACATAGAGACATCAGGTTTATTGGAAATGTGCATTTTTTTGGGTTTAATCTTTTTTTATCCTGGTTACACAACAAAAATGAGAACCGGATATTCTTTGCTCGGAGTTATTTTGATATATTTTATCAACATTGTCCGGATGCTTACGGTTATCTTCATTGTCCAACTCGGAGGAAGAGATTATCTTTTCTTTGCCCATTCTGTTTTGGGTCGTCTGGTTTACTTTGTGTTGACGATTGCTTTATACTGGGCGTTTTTTACGAAACCAACCTTAAAAATGATCTGGGAGCAAGTGCAAAATGCTTGAGCTTATTTCCGAAAGAGTCATTAATTTCATATTGTTTTGGGGAATATGGCTTCTGGTTCCCTTGTTGGTAGATGCTTCTACAGCTTTTGTCTATTTGCTAAGCCTTTTTGTTACTAATAAGAGCGAGGATTTAAGTGATTTTAAACTAGAATTCTATCCCATTGTCACCATGGTGGTGCCGGTTTACAACTCGGCTGGAACCTTGAAAATGTGTCTGGAATCTCTCGTCAACCAGTCCTATCCCAACAGCTCTGTTCAGGTTATATGTATTGACAATGGTAGCAAGGATAACAGCTTTGACGTATTCCAAGAGTTTCAGAGTCAAAACCATGATATGTCAGTGATGTGGGTCTCGATTGACAGACCGAGCAAGTCAATCGCCTTGAACGTAGGAATGTATTCAGGTCAGGGAACCTATTTAATTAATCTGGACTCCGATACGTGGTTGGGACGGGATGCCATTCAAAATGTCGTCAAGACCTTTGAAAAAGACAGCACTCTGATGGCTGCTACAGGAAGCATCAGGGTAGACAAGGTGCTTGGGAAGCAGAACTCTTTCATTGACCTGATTAACTACTGTGAAGTGGTTGAATATCTGATCGCTTTTGATATCGGAAAACGATATCAGAGCATGACAAATACGATATTTACCCTTTCAGGGGCTTTCTCTGCATTTCGCAGGGAAACTATTATGCAATCCTTTTTATACCAGGAACGTACGGTTTCCGAGGATACCGACCTAACCTTTCACATCAGAAATGCTATTAAAGGGAAAAACGGACGTATTGGTTGTGTTTCCAAGGCTTTTGCTTATGTTGAACCTATTGAAACACTGGCCCGTTTATACTCGCAGCGTCTGAGGTGGCAGCGGGGTGAGATGGAAGTGGCGTCTGCATACTATACGAATGTGACGCATGTCTTTAAGTCGGTATTTGATCTCGTTGGGCGAACTTTGTTAACCGATCATACCTTGGCCTTAGCACAGATGTCCTGGACCTTTTTGCTGCCATTTATGTTCATGATTGGTTATTCTTTGCCCATGGTTTCAGTGGCTATGGGTGGAATGTTTGTCAGTTACCTGTTACTTGATATACTATACTTTTATGTTGCTTATCGGGGAGCAGATGATTTGTTCCGTAAGGAATTGTATAAAATCCGATGGATAATCTTTATCTTGCCATTCTACAGGTACATGCTTTACTGGTTTCGCATGGCGGGGAATATTCAGGTAATGACTGAGGCGAAAAGCTGGAAGGTGCAAAATCCGATCGAACAGTTGGCAGACGTTTTTGCAGAGTACAAAAAGCGGATATTAAGTTGGTCGCTTTTTAAGAAAAATGCGCGGAGGTGAGGATAATGGAGAAATTATCAGAAAAGCATACCTTTCTGATCTCTTTAATACTAGGTTTTATTTTTTTAGCCGTCTTTCCATATATTGTTTGGTTATTGAAGCCTACGCAGCCTTTGCAAGTTTGGATTCTGGATAATACGGTGCCCACCAAAGATTACAGGGAACATAAGGGTTTGATGTGGGTATTAAATCACTTTAAGATGAATAACGAACTGGCTGGAAGGGAATTCCAATACGATACGGATTATTATGGCTTTTTTCCTGTTTCTAAAGACAACTATCATATTCGGCAGTTGCCAATGGGGGATGTCTCGCCGGATTTGATATATATCGCCGACACTTACGGTGTATACCAGGAAGATTATTTTGCTGATAACCTGAAAGGTGACAGATCTTCTTTGATTTACGGAGGGTTAAGCGAGACGGATCTTCTTAAAATTGAAAAGAAACTGCGTAAGTATATGACTCTAATTGCCGAATTTAACTCCCTGGCCTCTCCGACAAGTACGGATGTGCGTGGCCGATTAGAGGGTTTGACGGGGATCAGTTGGAGCGGCTGGATAGGACGCTATTTTGTTGATTTGACCCAGGGGAAGGAAGTTCCGGAATGGCTGGTGATTAACTATGAAAAGCAATATGGTGAAAAATGGGAGTTTAGGGGTCCTGGTATAGCTTTTGTATCAGAAGACGATCAAGTGATGATCCTGCTCCAGGGATTGGATATCGGGAGTGGAGGTATAGCTTTCTCCTTAGAAAAATCTTTTGAACAAGAGTTTTCTGTACAGGAGCCTATTCCTTATTATTACTGGTTTGAGTTCGTTCAGCCGGAAAAAAATACTGAAACAATCGCCTCTTATCATCTTGATGTAACCGAATCTGGACTCAGCAAATTGAAACAAATAGGACTGGAGACAACGTTTCCCGCCATTGTGCGCAAAAAGACTGATGACTTCACGTCATATTATTTTGCCAGTGATTTTGCTGACAATAACAAAGTTCCCCAGTGGTGGCAATACTGGGGTATTGACATTTGGAAAAAATGGACTACATTAGACATTAAAGGCCAAACAGATTTTTTTTACTGGCACGGTTACGTTCCGATTATGAAGAAAATACTGGCAGATATAAAACTTCAGCAGGCTCAAGTTGGTAAGACGCAGTATTAGCAATAAAACCTCTGTTGATAGATTATCTTTATATTGGCCTTGGTATATAATAATGTATCTAAAGTTGACTCCGAAATTTTTTTATATTTATCAAAATGGCTAGTGAGAAAGAAATCTGTTAAAGGTGTAAATTTAACAGTGACATAATTTTAAAGGAGGTTAAAAAAATGTCTAAATTTTTTAAAAGAGTTTTATTCGGATATAAACCGGCAGAAGTAACTTCTAAAATGGAAGAAATGCAGACAGAACAGCAGAAAGAAGTTCAAAATCTTAAAGCTCAAATTGAAGAAGCTCGGGTTCAACTAAAAAGACAAGAGGAAATCATGGCAGAGCATAAAAATAAAATCCAAGAGTTTATTGAGAAAGAACATATAATTGCTGAAGTCTTGTTAAATGCTCAGAAACGATCTCAAAAAATTGAAGAAGATGCACGGGAAAAGGCGCAAAATATTTTGGATGAATCCGAAGAAAAGCTGAAGAAGAAACAACATGAACTAGAGAATCTTCGCAGCAAGATAACCGTTTTTAAGGAAGATTTTCAAAGAGTTCTTGAGAAATACCAATCATCACTGGATACTGTTGTTGTTCCGCCTGAGGAGCCATTTATCCCGACAGTCATTATCTCTAAAAAGTCAATATGAAATACTGAATCCGATTACCAATAATGGCTAGGGCCTTGATATGGAACATAAGCTGCCAAGCGGTAGTGAAGTTGAATACAATGATCACTGTTTGGAGCGGTATATCTTTGTATTTTGGGAGATGAAAAGGTGAAAAAGATAATTCATATTTTATCTATTCTTTTAGTTATCTCTTTACTGTTGACAGGGTGCAGAGGGAGCGAAGATATTAGTACAAAAAAGACTAATACTAATACAATAGAACCCACTAGTAATATTCTCTATACAGAAAACGGAATATCATATATTTCTAAAGTTGATTCAAAATCATTTTACATATTCAAAGATGGACAATGGCAAAAGGAATTTTTAAAAGGGGTAAATATGGGAGTTGGCGTTCCGGGCAAATTCCCAGGGGAAATGGGTATTACCAAACAACAATACTTGAGATGGTTCAAATATATTGAAGACATGAACGCTAACACCATTAGAGTATATACAATTTTAAGTCCTGTATTTTATGATGCTTTTTACGAATATAATCAAACTGCCAAAAACAAGCTTTACTTGATACAAGGATTATGGATTAATGAAGAGGATCTTATTAACTATCAAAACACATATGATGCCCATATTATAGATACTTTTAAAGAGGATGCGAAAAGTATTATCGGGATACTTCATGGAAACCAAACTTTGCCATCTAAAAAAGGACACGCAAGTGGTACGTATACTAAAGATATTTCTTCTTACGTAATAGGTTTGATACTGGGAATTGAAATTGATGCTGATGTTGTCAATGGAACAAATTCAAAAAATCCCACAAAAACAAGTTTTAATGGAAAATATCTTTATACCCAAAATGCCTCCGCCTATGAAACATTTCAAGCAGAAGTCGGAGATTTTGCGATAAGTTATGAGACATCAACCTATAAAACGCAAAAACCTATAGGTTTCGCCAATTGGGTTACTACTGATATGATGACCCATAACAACGAACCCTTTCCTCAAGAAGATTCGGCATCAGTCAATCCAGAACATATTAAGGCAACAAAAGACTATGTACCCGGCCTATTTGCTTCTTACCATATTTATCCTTATTACCCTGATTTCCTGAACTGGCAACCAGAATACATTACATTTAAAAACAAAGACGGTAAAATAGATAACTATAAAGCCTATCTAGCTGATTTAATAAAACAGCATGATATGCCTGTACTTGTAGCAGAATATGGAGTACCCTCTTCCCGGGGTCTGGCTCATCATAGTATTATGGGCTTTGACCAAGGCATGCTAACTGAACAAGAACAAGGTGACATGGGAGCTTATATGCTACAGGATATTTATGACGAAGGGTATGCGGGCGCAATTCTCTTTACTTGGCAAGATGAGTGGTTCAAGCGCTCATGGAACACTGCAGATTATGATATTCCTGATCGAAGGGCCTATTGGTCTAATACTCAAACCAGTGAACAATCATTTGGCGTATTGGCGTTTGACCCGGGACGAGTAAGCTCTGTTTCCTATGTTGATGGCGATTTATCAGAATGGAATAGCGAAAAACCTTTAGCAAGTGGATCTAACCTGAGTGTTTGTGTCAAGCACGATGAAAAATTTCTTTATTTAAAGGTTGATGCTAAGAATTTCGACATTGAAAAAGATACTATTTTAATCCCTATCGATTCTATTCCTTCACAAGGAAATAGCACCTGGCCAAAATATAACCTGACCTTCAAAAGGCCCACCGATTTTGTCGTTGAGATAAAAGGAAAAGACAATTCAAGGATTTTAGTCGACTCATATTATGATTCATTTTATTATTCATGTGCTAAAAAAACTAGAGTAATACTATCAAACCCGAGTTATGAAAATAAAGAATCTGGAATTTTTAATCCTGAATACACAATACTGAGTCAAGAACTGCATTTACCTGCCACTAAACAGATTATTCCTCTTAATAAGTATGAAAGCGGAAAACTTTTATTTGGCAACGGAAATCCTCAAAGTAAAGACTACAATTCTCTTGCAGATTTTTTTGTTGTGAATAACAATATTGAAATCCGGATCCCATGGGCCTTATTAAATGTAAGAGATCCTTCATCAAAAATAATTATAGATGATTTGTACAAATCAGGAATCCAATCCATCAAAACCGACGGTTTTTATATTGGTGGTATCTTATTTCAAGAAAACAAAGTTATTGAATCGATTGATATGAATTTATACTCTTGGCAAGAATGGGATATGCCTTCTTATCATGAAAGATTGAAACCATCATACTTTATCATGAAAGAAGCTTTCGCAAATCTTCATTAGATCTCTAATTTTTATTTCCAATTGTCAAAGTAATGAATAGCAATTCAATAAAAATAGTGATTATAGAGGAAGGAGAACAGGAGTTGAGAAGATTAATAAAGCTAAGCTTGTTATTAGTTACACTTATGTTATTTACTTTTGGTTTTGCTGTCTCTGCCATGGGCGATATTAATTTATATTCTCCTTTCTCAACAACAACTCAATCATCAATAACGTTAGGCTCTGACGCAAAACCAGGTAAGCTTAATGTTGGAATAAGAGGGTACACTGACCCTTCCGCAAAAAGGATCACAAAAAATATAATTGTTGAATCCAAAAGCGCAGATTCATCTAACATAAGTCAAATGAAGTTAGAGTGGCCAAATGGGGAAGGTTACAGTACAAACGGTGTGTTCGATGAAATTACAGGTGTTGGTTTTTCTTCTCAGACTACGTTAAACATTCCCGCAAGGGTTGTATTTACTTTTGATGATGGTTGGAGCAGTGTCTACTCAAAGGCGTACCAATACATGCACCAAAACGGAGTAAAAGGTACTGCGTACATCGTCCCGACTTTTTTAGATAAAAAAAACTATATGACCTCCGGTCAAGTTCAAGAACTTTATGACAATGGCTGGTGTATTGCTAATCATACGTTGGATCACCACAATATGTCAGCTTACACATATGCCCAAGCATATCCAGAAATACAAAACTGGATTACATGGGCGCAGGGAAAAGGGTACACTTCTGGGCTTAAGCACATTGCCTTTCCAAATGGCGGGTTCAATACTGATGTTCTTTCTGCTTGCACAGATTTAGGGTTAGTTACAGCCAGAACTGTGGGCCATTCCCTTAACTCAAATTTTTCAATGTATGGAGTTCCGCCACAACTATTATCACCACTGACTTGCGGCTTGGGTGGCGATTCTCCTGATGCCACTGCGGTAGATACCCAAATAGCAAATGCTGTGTCACAGGGTAAAGTGGCAATATTAATGTTTCACAAGATAGTGGATGTAGCTGGTAAAAATGGTTCAAGCATTAAAGATGGTATGAATTTTGTATATTCAGATTTTCAACAAGTTGTTGACTACTGTAAAAACAATGGCATTTTACTAGAAACAATCGATGAATTTTACAATTCTCTTAATACAGAGATTCATGCAATAACGGATATTCAAAAAACACTTGAATTTAACACAAACTATCAATGTATAAAACTTTGCGATAAAGTTATTCTTGATGGTACTCTTGCATGGACTAAACCGACTTTATTCCAAACTAATACTTATCGGGCGTATGTCAAAGGTTGGTGTTCTTCACATCCAGATGTGTCCAACGCAGTAGGTTCTAATCATACAAATTTTAATGATTTGCAGGTATTTGATAGTGTGGATGTTATTAAAGGTAACCTAGCTAATCATTATCAGGTTGGGGTGCATACTAACGGAAATTTGTATATTTCGATTGATAAAGTCTATGGCGATGCCAACGGATTAACAACTTCGGCAGCAATAAAGGAGTGGTTGAATTCCCACCCCATAACTATGATATACCAAAAAGTTACACCAGTAACTACGCCAGTAACTCCTTTAATAACAACTAATGGACAAGCGGATACATCGTTAAGAGGATGGGGCGAAAATACTGTAATTAGTACTAAAACGGCTATGCAGGAAGATACAACATCATCTATGCCTGTCTTAGTTGAGACACACAGAGTTGATAACGATACACCAGTTCTTCAACCTGGTGAGTTACAGTTTAGCGCAGCCACGTACGAAGTTTCTGAGGTAGGCCCAACAGCTACCATAATGGTGAGCAGAATCAATGGCAGTACCGGAGCAGTGGGAGTAACCTACGCCACCAGCAACGACACAGCCACAGCAGGATCAGATTATACGACAGCAACAGGAACTCTAGCCTTTGCTGACGGTGAGGTAACTAAAACTTTCACGGTACCCATTACGAAGGACTCCGCCGCAGAGAGCAATGAGACCGTAATCCTCACTTTGAGTTCTCCAACTGGCGGGGCAACACTCGGAACTCCGAGCCAAGCGACCTTAACTATCACGGATCTTTCCTCGGACGAAATATTTTATTCTACCTTTTCAACAACAACTCAATCATCACTTACGTTAGGCTCTGACGCTAGACCAGGCAAGCTTAATGTTGGTATTAGAGGTAATACAGATTTATCAGCTAAGAAATCAACTAAAAATGTTGTGATAACTTCTACAAGTGCCGACTCATTAAACTCAAGTCAGATAGCTTTAGACTGGAGTGGAGGTGAGGGCTATAGTGTTAATGGGGTGTTTGATGAAATAACAGGCACAAGTTATAACTCAGTAGTTAATGTTGGCGCAAAAGCAATTTTAACATTTGATGACGGCTGGGCTTCGGTTTATACAGAGGCCTATCCAATTATGAAACCATTAGGGTTCGTTGGTACTGTTTACGTAGTATCAGATTATGTTGATAAAGCTGGCTATTTAACAACCGCACAATTAACTAACTTATATGCGAATGGTTGGTGCTTGTCGATACACTCTAAAGACCATCGTGATATGGTAGCCTTTAATTATGCTGATGCTTATGCAGATATCAAAGGTTGTCAAGACTGGTTAATATCTCATTCGTTCACTCGCGGTGCATATCATATTTCTCCTCCGCATGGTGGTTATAATGATGCTGTACTTCAGGCTTGTAAAGATTTAGGCATAAAGACAACTAGAACAATCGTTAATAATTACAATTCAAATTTTGATACTAGTAAAGATATGCAACTTTTAAATACTTGGACTTGTGGGGCAGGTATGCTAGATTACTCACAACTAAAGCCCATAATTGATACGACATATTCGCAAAATTTAGTTTCTATTCTAATGTTTCACGAAGTAGTAGCTTCTGTTCCTGGAGAAGATGGTACAAAAATCTTAACGTCTGACTTTACAAGTTTGATGAATTACTTAACGTCAAAGGGGATATCAGTTGTTACGATTAATAGTTTCAGCGATACACTAAATTCATTAGTAACTACTGAAAGAGTATCGCAACAGAGCAATATGTTTAATAATTCATTTAAACAAGTACGAAGAGTAGAAAAGTTAACTCTAGATGGGTCTTTGGCATGGATTAATCTTGTTACAATTGGTTCTACTCCGTTCTATAGAGTGGAAATTTCAGGTTGGGTGACTGCTCATCCCGATGTGCTTAGTCGAAATTTTGCGAGTTATAATGATTTGCAGGTATTCACATCAGTTGAATCTATTACAAATTCTGGCCCTGGTCAATATCAAGTCGCAATTCATACAAACGGAAATTTATATTTATGTGTTGACAAAGCTTATTTAGATGCCAATGGTGGCGGCACACTTGCTAATTTAAAGGCTTATTTAAATTCGCATCCGGTTACGATGGTATATCAAAAAGTTACACCAGTGACTACGCCAGTAACTCCTTCAATAACAACTAATGGACAAGCAGACACATCTTTACGGTGCAGCGGAAATGGGACTGTAATTACCGCAAATCTAGTAAGTGATTCCGCGACACCAGTTATTATCGAAAGCCATCTAATCGGAATGACCGAAATAAAAACTACTTCACCGATCGTTGGGCCAAGAAAAGTATGGACTATAAAACTGAACGGCCTGGTAAATGAAGCTAGCATCAAGGATAAGATTTATATAACCAACTCTCACGGTGTTAAACAAGTACCCACTTGCACAGTTACAGTGAACAATGGACTTTCACAAATTAGTGTTAAACCAGATATAGAATATACGCCCGATGATTATATACTGTGGGTAACAGACATAGTGAACGTAAAAGGAAATAAACTCAAAAGCCAAGTTTATCTAAAGTTTACAGTACAGTTGCAATAAGAATGGTGAGGCCGTTACTTGAAAAAGTAGCGGCCTCACCATTGGGAGGGAAGGCTGAATTTACTTTGCCATGCTCATCCAGCTGTCAAAGTAATGAATAGCAATTCCATTAAACGCTGGATTATCTTTATAGATCTCATAAACGAGATCTAACTGCTGATACATGTAAGCTTGGTTTTCCTCATAGAAAGTTACAAATTCATTTCCATCTTCAAGCGCACCTGTCTCAACTGCTATATTACCCTTAACATTATATTTGTTGAATAATCTCATTTCTGCTGCGCAAATTCCAATTATCCCGTCGCTACCAGATGCTGTATCTCTGTAAGCCATAATTGTCATCGATTTTACATTTTTACAAAGCCATTTGGCAAGGTTACCGTGGCCGTATTTTGTATTATATTTTACTTTGTAAAACCAGAAAGGAATATCTATACCAAATTCCAGGTCTAAATCAATTGCATGATTTCTAAATTTAACGATGAAGTTCTGATAATTTTCTATAATACGATTATCATACCAATCATTTTCATTTTCATATGGTTCAACATCTAAATGAATACCTTTAAACTTTTCATTGGTTAATGCAGACTGTTGATATTCTATCAGCCAGTTAATATAGTCCTGTTGAAGTGGTGATCCTTCATCAGAGACCCAATTTGCTTCGCCATCTAAGGCATAAACACTGATCATATTTATAGTTGCTTTGCTGATAAAGCTCCTATAATAGTTAATATCTATTGTGTCATTGACTTGCAGAAATAGAAACTTAACATTATTATCAACCAACTGCTGTATAATACTGTCCGGATTTGTCACTATTTCAGAGGTATCCCATAACCATGTTGAAGTATTTGTGGAATCTTGAAAAGCTGGTGTTGAATTTGCTACCGCCTTCAAAGGTAAGGTAGTTAGTAACAAAGCAGTGATACATAAAACACTTAATATTCTTTTCAAGCTAATTCCTCCTATTCTTTTTTATTAATCCCTGTATCGTCGCAGTATTTACAAAAACTTAAAGTAAATGGTTAATATTATGGTAACATCAAATTTTTATAACAATACTATTTTTCTTAAAGAAGAACACAGTCTGACTTTAATGTCGAACTGTGTAGGTTGACTGTTGTTCTTATACTAATATTGTATTACAGTTTTTGTATTTTTCCATAGGTCTTTATTCCTGTTTTTTATTATTAATTGGATAAGCAAAATCTTCCCTTCTTAAGCATAAGTATTAGAACAGTGCGAAAGGGGTGGAGAAGATGATCGCGGAACTATTTTTTGTCAGTTTGGCACTCTCCGTTCTTAAGGGAGTTTCATTACTGGTCTCGTATATCAACAACAATGCCTTTCCTCAGCCCTTAAATGAGCAGGAAGAAGCGCGTTATTTAAAAATCCTTAGTGAAAGTAAAACACAACCCTTTACCCTAACCCGTGAAGTTGAGAAAGCACGCAATACACTCGTTGAGCACAATTTGCGCTTGGTTGCTCATCTAGTGAAGAAATTTGACGGAACAGGGGAAGATGGTGACGACTTGATTTCTATCGGCACAATTGGTTTAATCAAAGGGATCAACACTTTTGATCCAAATAAAGGGACTAAGCTTGCTACCTATGCAGCTCGTTGTATTGAAAACGAGATCTTGATGCATTTACGGTCCCTGAAAAAATCACGTGGAGAGGTTTCCATTTATGATCCGATCGGGATGGACAAAGAGGGCAATGAAATATCTCTTATCGATGTTCTTGGATCGAACGAGGAAGATATCTCTATCAAGGTTGAAAACGAGTCTGAGCAAAAGGCCTTACTTGAACTTGTTAAAAATTTAAACCGAAGGGAAAAGCTAGTGCTTCAGTTGCGTTATGGGTTGATGAACAGTCCGAAACGGACACAGCGGGAGATTGCCAAGGCTCTAGAGATTTCGCGCTCGTATGTTTCTCGTATAGAAAAAAAAGCAATTCAGAAATTGATGGAAGAGATGGGAAGGATTAATTCGAAAAGATAAGTCCATTACTTGCTCTCATGGTGTCCTCTAAGGTATAATTATTGAAAACTTCTACACTTCGGAGGATTTAATGTTTGAGTATTTTAGACCAACAATTCAAGCTCCCTCACTTGATCTTATTTCGGTTGAGCAACTTACTCGGGACGGGATCAAAGGACTCATTATTGACTTAGATAATACTATGACCCCCTGGAACGATATTAAAGTTGGTCCAAAAGTGGCAGAATGGTTTATCAAAGTCAAGGCTGCGGGAATTAGCGCGTGCGTTGTGTCCAATAACAGTAAACGACAGCGCGTTGCTGTTGTTGCGGAGCGCTTGGACATTCCTTTTGTTTTCGGAGCGACAAAGCCGCGCAGAAGAGCGTTCCGATCGGGAATGGATCTTTTGGGAACAGGGCATAAGGATACTGCAGTCATTGGAGATCAGTTATTTACGGATATACTAGGAGGAAATCGACTCGGCCTCTACACGATATTGGTGACCCCCATTAATGAGAATGAATTTATTGGAACTCGGGTTATGCGCAGAATGGAGAAGGTGCTGGTTTGGTTGATGAAGCATTGCACTCTGGCAAAACCTTTTAGCCCCAAGATACATTAAGCGTTTAGGGAATGGTCTGCCATTCCTTTTTCTATAAGATGTAAAGGAATGTTAATATGGAGAAACATTATACGGTAATCGGAGATCCAATTGAGCACTCCCTCTCTCCAGGGATGCATAATGCCGGGTATGAAGCCTTGGGGATTAACGCAGAATACCAACGCTTTCGAGTGGAGCCAAGGTATTTGGCGGAGGCGGTAGAAGGTCTTTGTGCTTTGGGATTTTCCGGTTGGAATGTAACCTTACCACATAAGGAGAAGATCATTTCCCTTCTTGATAGGCTTACTCCTGAGGCTAGACGGGCTGGGGCGGTTAATACCGTGAAAATACATGAGGGGCAGAGAATTGGTCATAATACGGATGGTAATGGGTTTGTTCGCTCGGTGGAAAGAAAGCTTGATGGGTTTAAAGGGAAGAAAGCAGTTCTACTCGGGGCGGGTGGAGCCTCTAAAGGGATCGCCTTTGCCCTGGCTGAGCAGGGGATGAAAGTACATATTCTGAATCGGACGCCTGAAAAGGCGGAGGCCCTGGTTCAAGCGATTCACAATGAGGGAGGAACGGCAACTTCAGGAGTGTTTGCACCGGGTGCTTGGCTGGAAAATGTAGATCTTTTGGTGCAGACGACTTCAGCGGGGTTGCACGGTGAACCTTTCCCGTTTTCAATACAAGGGATTACTGAACAAGCGCTCGTCGTTGATATAATTTTTAACCCTGCGGAAACAGATTTTTTACTTGAAGCAAAAAATCTAGGGTGCCTGACGCTTAATGGTTTAGGTATGCTGCTTTATCAAGGGGCTTTGGCTTGGGAGTTTTGGTTCGGCGGACAAGCTCCTGTTGAGGTGATGCGACAGGCTTTGGAAGAACAACTTTTGCGTAGGATGATCCATAAGTAAGTAGGGGAAAAAGGATGAGGAAAATGAGAGCATTGGTGAAGTGAGGGGCAATGATCGAGGATTAACGTTGCTGGAAATAATGCTTGTTTTGATTCTATTGTCTGGGGCGGGTTTTGTTTTGCTCATCAAGCTACCGATAAATTTTGACAAGGAACGTCTGGCCTTTGCGACAACCCAATTACTCGAGGATGTTCGGGATGTTCGGCAGGCTGCACTGGCAGAGAATAATTGGTATACCATTAAGTTTTATTATCAGGCTGGGGATCACCATTATCAGATCTTACGCCAAGGCACAAGAATAAAGGATGTATATCTTAAAGATGGCATCCAGTTTTTTGAAAGTCCAAAGGAATTAACTTTTAATGCTTTAGGACGAGGTGTGGGATCAACCATCGTTTTAACCAACTCAAAGGGTGAGCATAGGAGTGTCATTGTTGCCCCCGTAGGCATGCGCATCAGAGAAGAGTAAGAGGATACAGAAAAGGGGGAAAATAGTGCGTTTTTTAACGGCAGGGGAATCACATGGTCAGAAATTAGTGGGAATTATAGAAGGTCTTCCATCGGGAATGAAGATTTCCAAAGATCGAGTCGATGAGGCTTTAAGAAAGCGTCAGCAAGGCCCTGGGCGCGGGGGACGAATGGCCATCGAACAAGATGAGATTCAGCTCATTTCCGGAGTGCGAGGAGGCTTAAGTACGGGAGCCCCAGTTGCTTTGGAGATTCTGAATCGTGATTGGGAAAACTGGGCGGGTATCATGGCTTGGGGAGAAGAGGCTGACTTAGAGAGCCGTAAAGTGATGACGCCTCGCCCCGGACATGCTGATTTGAACGGAGCGCTTAAATACCGCACCGAAGTTCGGAATATCCTCGAACGAGCAAGTGCACGTGAGACTGCTATGCGGGTCGCGGTCGGCAGCATTGTTAGACAAGGCTTGTCTGCCCTAGGAGTAGAGATCAGAGGGCATGTCCTCGCAGTAGGCGGTGTTCATGCGGAGTATACTGACGAGAGCGAGTATTGGCAACGTGTAACGCAATCGGAGTGGTCGGTGGGGGATCCTGTTGCGGAACAAAAGATGGGGGAGCGACTCTTTGCAGCGCGGGAGCAAGGCGAATCCTTGGGCGGACTGTTAGAAGTGCAAGTTTTGAATGTTCCCGCAGGACTGGGATCCCATGTGCAGTGGGATAGAAAATTAGACGGAAAACTGGCCCAAGCTATCCTCTCTGTGCAAGCGATGAAAGGGATCTCCTTTGGGTTGGGGTTTGAAGTGGGAGAACGAATGGGCTCACTGGTTCATGATCCAATCTATTATCGCCAGGGGCAGGGCTTTAGAAGGGGCTCCAACAATGCCGGCGGCATCGAAGGAGGAATGAGCAATGGGGAGCCAATTGTCATTCAGGCGGTCATGAAGCCGATTCCAACCCTATATCAACCTTTAGACACGGTGCATTTAGAAACCAAAGAAGTGGTTAAGGCCAGTGTGGAGCGTTCCGATGTCTGTGCTGTACCGGCAGCCCTGGTTGTTTTGGAACATGTGGTAGCCTGGGTGATTGCCGAAGCGGTGCTTGAAAAGTTTCCAGCGGATAGCTTTATTGAATTACAAACAGCCTGGGAAGCTTATCGAGCGTATTTAAGCATATGAAAGAAAATAACAAGGCAAAGATGCCATGGATATTTTGCGTCAGACAAGAGGTATTTTTACCTCATAGCGGGCTATTAGGTGAACATGCCAACGCAGTATGACACAAAATAGACTGGCATACTGACTGGTTATTTTTTTGAATGTGCCTGACACTTTAGACATTTGAGAGGGTGATCTCCATGCGAAACATTGTTCTCATTGGATTTATGGGAACAGGCAAAAGTACGGTTGGTAAGCGCCTTGCTCAGTCGCTGGCGTGGGATTTTATCGATACAGATTGTGAAATTGGAGAAGTTACAAACTTGAGTGTGACTGAAATCTTTCGACGTCATGGGGAGACCCGTTTCCGATCAGAAGAAAGGATCGTGGTCGCGCGACTCAGTCAGCAGGAGCAAATGGTGATTGCGACGGGAGGCGGGACCGTTTTAAACCCACTTAACTGGGAAGCTTTGGCTCAGAATGGAATAATGGTAGGTCTTCATGCCTCGCTGGAAGCAATTTTCAGCCGAATTGGTCATAAAAATGACCGTCCGCTCCTCAAGGGCTCCAAAGAGGCGATTGAAAAATTATGGACTGAGCGGCAAGAATGTTACGCTCAGGCTGATTTTACGGTAGATACTTCACAAAAAAATATCGATGAAGTGGTGAGTGAGATTTTGGCACGGCTTGGGAGGCGGATTTACAATGAGTTCAGCGAAGAAGTTGCAAAAGATTGAAGTTACGGCTGCAAAGCCGTATCCGGTGTTTTTAGGTGCACCCCTCGAAGAGTTGGGAGAGTACCTTCATTCTCAATTCAAAGATTTAGGGCACATTCTGATCATTACCAATCCGGTAGTCGCCGAGCTTTACGCGGAACGTCTCCAGAAAGGACTTCTGGACTATCGAGTGAATTTCTTGTTTGTCCCTGCCGGGGAGACGGAAAAATCGTTGGAACGCTTGAGTCAGCTCACGACCGCGGCACTGCGCTGCGGTTCAGATCGTCATACTCTTGTTATTGCCCTTGGAGGCGGTGTTATCGGGGATTTAGCGGGTTTTTTTGCCAGTGCCTTTATGCGCGGAATTCCTTTGATTCAAGTCCCTACTACATTATTGGCGCAAGTGGACAGTAGTATTGGTGGGAAAGTCGCTGTGAACCATCCAGCCGGAAAGAATATACTAGGAGCATTTTACCCTCCAAGGGCGGTGTGGACAGATTTTACAACGCTGGACAGTTTGCCCTGGGGAGAAGTCGAAAATGGTTTAGCTGAAAGCATTAAGCATTCCTTAATTGCCGACTCGGGCCTTTTTGAGTTTTTCGAAACACAGGCAGAAAGCATTAAGCAACGGGACGCCTCGATTTGGCGCGAAATGGTGACACGATCGGTATCGGTCAAAGTGAGGATCGTTTCCCAAGATGAACGAGAACAAGGGGAACGGGCCTTGCTGAATCTAGGGCATAGTTTCGGGCATGCTTTGGAGACGAAGATGAACTATCGCGGCGTGACTCACGGACAAGGTGTCAGTATTGGCCTCGTGGCTGCTGCTCATTTGGCCAATGCCAAGGGGCTCATGACCGAGGCTGAGGTTGATGGAATCAAGCGTTTGCTGAATATCTTTGGGTTACCGATTTCAATCAGTGGGCAAGACCCTCAGGGCTTGTTGCAACTTATGAAGGCGGATAAGAAAAACCAAGGGGGGCGTAAAATCCTGATTCTTCCGCAAGGGATCGGGCAGACGATTATTTCCAAGGAGTGTACTGATCCCGAGATATTGGACGCCTGGAATCAAGTGGTTGAGGGAAACTAACCTTCTCGCCAAACGGTATCTAGCTATCCATGGCAACGGTTCCTTCCCGCTGTCTTTGGCTGCATGGACACATGGCCTTCTAAGGCCAGCCAAGTTTTCTTCATAACAGAGACATGATATGACCCAATTCAGTTGACATACTCCCAACACCTAAGAGGTGGGGGCTTCTTGGGACGTACCGACTTATGCCGATATTATTACCAAGCTATTAGCTTAGAGGCGGGAGACGTCTTGTCGCACGCCGTTAAAAAGCCTGGAATTAATTGTGAACTAAAATTTGTAGCTTACGCCAGCCCAATTGGTACTGCAGAAGGAACTAATAAGAAACCATCGTTTATGGTTTCTCAATTTGGTAGCAAAGATGTTTGAACAACAAGTGGCAAATGGACCCAAACAATAATAGATATGGCACGGCAAAAGGGCAAGACCCTCTGACCTTGTTGCATCGGATGGAAACTGGTTCGGCTAGGATTAGATTATCCTTGTCGGATCTTTTGTTTTGTTGCTGGAAATTATAGCCTGATACTAAGAAACTAGGAGTAATTTGAGAGAGAATAGCTGATGCAAGTATTTAAGGTAAAGGTACGTCGACTCGCTGTGATGATAGAAGGTATTTAATGATGAATGGAGAAATCAAGAAAACTATATGGTCATAGAACAGTTTATTAGGATACGTTGGCGAACTTTAGATGTTAGGAGAAGTTATAATCATGAAAAGAGAGGGGAATTGGCAAGCTGGTTTCACATTATGGGAACTCTTACTGGTTCTTTCTCTAATGGGAATCCTTTTTACCTTGCCTGCGCCACATTTCAATTCGGCAGCTAACCAGGTTCGGACACAAGTCAACCTGGCTAACGTACAGAAAATTGAAGGTGCAGCGCAGCTATACAGGATTGATGTCGGAACCTATCCGTCTAGTGTGACGGATTTGATGAATGTTCGTGAAGGGGTGAGTGGCTGGCGAGGTCCATATTTGAGGAAAATCCCAGTAAATCCTTTTGATTCTGCTCAGAGTTATCAGATTGATACTTTGGGGCAGGTGAAATAGATGAAAATAACAACGGAACGAACAAATCATTCCCTGGCTCAAGGATATGTCTTGCTTGATGTGTTATTTGCTTTATTTTTATTTTCTTTAGGGTTTACTGTTCTCTTTGGATTGATGGAGGGGGCTTATTCCGAAGCACATCAAGCTACAAGACTTATGGAGGGGGCGAATTTTGCTCAGAAAACAATGGATCAATTGGCGAATCATCCCTGGAGTGAAAATATTGCTCGACAAGCCTGTATCCCAGGTGGAACGGTTGAGGGAAGCGATGGAAAATACTACTGGTTAATTCGTTCAGATTGGGGTGATATTCCACAACTTTTAAGAGTTAGTGTGGAAGTGCGTTGGACGGAACGAGGGAACCCTTCTTCATTTAAACTAGAGAGTCTTTATGCGGTCGAATAGGGGGTTTACACTCCTAGAAGTAATTTTCGCCTTATTAATTTCCGGGGTTTTCCTTATCGTGGCCATGCGTCTTTTAACGGATCAATGGCGAGGGTCAATTGCCCTTAAAAACCATTTAGAAGCGCATTATGCTGTCCTGACGGCTGGAAAAACAGTTACCGAGGCTGTTCGTAAGGCTAAAACGGTCGAATGGGTTCAAGATTCAGGTCTACTCAAAGTTTTGCCGATGCCAGATGATGTAAACCCTACACCAACGCCCGATTCGTATTTCATAAGTGACTTAGACATGGATGGGACGAAGGATCTTTATTGGAAACACTTGGGAGTTTCGGAACCATTGGCAAGTTTTATTACCTTGTGGGAATGTACGGAGGTGGAACCGGGGTTGTGGGAAGTTTTTATGCAAGCAAAGTTGAATGGACAAAATGTAACCTGGCGAAGCGTTACTCGGCAAAGAGTGCATTCTCCGATCTCTCAGGCAAAAATAGGTCAACGGGTTATGTTAGCTTTCTTATCCTCGTCCTTTTGACGACGTTTTCAGGACTGGGAATGGAATGTTACCTAAAGGCTAATACAGAGAACCAGATGGTGAGACGGGATAATCAAAGTAGACAGGCTCTCTACGTTGCTGAAGGTGGAGTCGAATGGGCTAAGGCCCATTTGATGGTTAGTCCGGGATTACGACTGGGGAGCTTCTCCTTAGAAACGGGGCGAGCTGATATTGTCATTGAACCAAATGGAGGAGGGTATAAAATCGTCTCTGAGGGGCGTTCTGGCTTAGCAGTTCGAAAAGTTGAAGAAATTCTGCAGATTGAAACTGGTAAATGGGTCATTAAAAGTTATCAGGAGTTGCATCAGTAAGATGAAAGAACGAGACGAATTTGCTCAGTTCTTAGTTGCTAAGGGCTATATAGATGCGTTGGATTTGTCAGAATATCTAGAGAGTTCAAAAGTTGGAGAGCCGATCGGAGAGGCTTTTCTTCAAAGAGGTGTATTGTCAGAAGAGCAGTTGGCGGAAGCTGTGCGACGATATCTGGATATCCCGGAAATCTCGCTGACTCAAGTCATTATTGACCCAGGGGTTGCTGGACTTATTCCCGAAGAAATGGCTTGTCGCTATACTCTTATTCCAGTCGACCTGCGATCAGGGATCTTAAGAGTTGCCATGTTTGATCCTACCTATGAGCGGGCCCTTAGGGATGTCCGAATGTTTACCGGGTTAGAGATTAAACCCGTATTCGCGAAAAAAGAGGAAATCCAAGCAGCGATTCGTCGCTGTTTAACTATGGAGCAATCAGTCGCTCGACTTGCTAATCTTGTGGACCGAACCTTCGAAAATCAAGGCTTGTGGTTGACAGAGTTGACTGGTGTTGATTCTCAAAAGGACAATGCGCCTACTCTTAAATTGGTTTATTCCGTGTTGCACGAAGCGGTTATACAGGGTGTTAGTGATATTCATTGGGAATCTCGTAAAAGCGATTTCATGGTACGCTATCGCATAGATGGTAAACTCAAGTGTAAACATGTTCTTTCTTTGAATATCGCTCGGAGTATCGTATCCTGTTTGAAAGTCATGGCTCAGATGGATGTTGCAGAAAGACGAATTCCTCAGGACGGGCGCATGACGTTTATTGCAGGTCAGCGACGAGTTGATTTGCGGATGGCCTCCATGCCAACAGTTTATGGGGAAAAAATAGTCGTGCGTATATTAGATCCAGAGATGGCTCAGCGTCCGCTCAGTGAGTTGGGCATGCGTACAGAGGTTGAAAAAGGGGTACAAGATTTATTGATGCGTCCTAACGGATTAATACTGGTGGTAGGGCCGACTGGAAGCGGTAAAACCACAACTCTTTATGCTTTGCTAAGGGAACTAAACTCTGAGGAGCAAAATATCATTTCAATTGAAGATCCTGTCGAATATCAACTGTCTGGGGTCAACCAAGTTCAAGTCAACCTTCCAGCCGGACTCAGCTTTGCGGTCGGATTGAGGCATATTTTGCGACAAGACCCGGATGTGATCATGATCGGAGAAATACGTGATGAAGAGACAGCCAGAATTGCTATTACAGCTTCCTTAACTGGACATTTAGTTTTATCTACTCTACATACTAATACAGCCGCTGAGGCGTTGGCTCGACTTATGGATATGGGGATTGAGCCATATCTATTGGCATCAGCGGTCAGCGGGGTTTTATCCCAACGCTTGGTTCGTCGGTTGTGTGAACACTGCAAGAAAACGTATCAGGTATCTGAGGCCGAAAAGAGAGCACTTCGCTTACCAGCGTCTGTTACCTTGCTGTATCGCTCTTGCGGATGCTCAGAATGTTTTGGAACTGGCTATAGAGGTAGGATGGGGATTCACGAGTTTTTGCTTTATAATCAAGATATCAAGGAACTAGTGCTTTCTCGAAATAATTCTCGAGACATCGAGCAACAGGCTATGGTTTCTGGAATGATGACGGTTCTCGAAGATGGGCTAACGAAGGTGATCCAAGGATTTACGACGGCTGAGGAAGTGCTCAATACTGTTTCTGGAATTAAAGGGTAAAAGGAGAGGTTGAAAATGCGTTCACTTGAAGAACTGTTGCATATGGCTGAAGAAAAGAAGGCATCTGACATCCATTTGACAATTGAGAGCCCACCTGTTCTGCGAATTAATGGTTCACTAGTTCAACTACAGCTAGATAAACTTTCTCAAGCTGACTTAGAACTATTTGTTAGTTCGCTGATGAACGACCAACAGGCTAAACGGTTTGCAGAAATGGGTGAACTGGATATGTCCTATAGTTTGCCAGGGGTCGGACGATATCGCGTCAATGTTTTTCGGCAGAGGGGATCGATTAGCGTGGTAATTCGTTTAATTCCTTTTGTTATTCCCAGTCCAGAAACCCTGGGACTGCCACCAGTAAGTATTGAGTTAGCCCGCTTGCATAAAGGGTTGGTGCTGGTAACTGGTCCAACAGGAAGTGGTAAATCGACAACCCTTGCTTCTTTGATTAACTATATTAATAGCACTCGGTCTTGTCATATAGTTACCGTTGAAGACCCTATTGAATATTTACATCGACATAACCTAAGTTTAATAAATCAACGAGAAGTCGGTAACGATACTCAGTCGTTTACTAATGCATTACGCGCTGTTTTACGGCAAGATCCAGATGTGATTTTAGTTGGGGAGATGCGAGATCTAGAAACCATTGCTACTGCCGTCACAGCCGCTGAAACCGGTCACTTGGTCTTCAGTACTCTACATACAAACGATTGCACTCAATCGGTTGATCGGATGATAGATGTGTTCCCGCCGTATCAACAACAACAAGTCCGCGTGCAGCTGGCTGCTGTTTTGCAAGGAATAATGTCCCAACAATTGTTTCCTAGGGCGGATGGCAAAGGACGAGTAGCGGCTATAGAGGTGATGTTGGCGACGCCTGCCGTTCGCAGTCTTATACGAGAGGGGAAAACCCATCAATTGCCGACCGTTATCCAGACAAATGCTAAACTAGGTATGCAAACCATGGATAAGGCTATTCTGGATTTAGTTCAGAAAGGGATTATTTCTAATGAGGTTGCCCAGGAAAAACTACAAGATCCCGGTAGCTTAAGGCGATGAGTCAACGTTTTGTGTGGAAGGCTGTTGATGCCAACGGAATAATTCAACACGGGATGTGGGTAGGAAATATGATTTCGGAGATTCAAGTCCGCTTAAGGAATGAAGGATATTTCCCAGTGAGTATTCGAATACGTAAGAATTGGCTAGGCGAATTTTTATGGTCTCGTCCAAATGAACAATGGGGCCATTTTGCCTATCGATTAGCTGTTTTACTTGAAGCCGGAATACCCTTACTTCAGGCATTAGAGTTAATGACGTTTCATGAGGAAGTATTGACTACGGAACTAGAACAATGGAAAATCGTCAAGGGACAGGTTGAAGCGGGCAAGGACTTGTCGGAAGCCCTACTTTTGCTGAATCCAGCTCCTAGTTCATTTGTGCTCTCGATGATTAAAGCTGGTGAATGTACCGGGACACTCGGAAAAGTCCTCAGTGAAGTGGCTGAAGAGCTAGCTCAGGAAATTATATATCGCAAAAAAGTAAAAGCCGCTCTTTACTACCCTGTGTTTTTGTTTATTGCAGTGTTACTTGTTCTCTTTGTTCTCTCTACTTGGGTACTCCCAATCTATGGGACGCTTTTCACTAGTATGAATGCAGAATTACCGTTTTTGACGAGAGTCATTTTTGTCTGTGGTCGTAAACTTCCCTATTTATTATGGAGTAGTCTTGGCTTGATATCGGGTGGTTTGTTGTTTTTAAAGCTATCAAGTCCGGAACTTTGGAAAGTGCGCTTAGAAAGGATATTTGGACACCTCCCTTTCCTTCGAAAAATCTATCGTCTCCGTGATTTGGTTCAATTCAGCCGAATTTTACAACGTTTGTTATCTGCAGGAATTCCTCTTCTGGAAGCGCTGCGTTTAACTGCAGGAACGTTACGTAGCCGGGAAATGCTCGAGTTAACGAACCAGTTAGTGCTCAATGTACGCCAAGGAAAACGCATGGCCCCTCTCTTACGTACGAGTCGGGTTTTTCCCAGAGAGGGAGCTGAAATGATTGCAGTCGCCGAGGAGACCGGACAGTTGGATCGAATGTTACATTATGTTTTACAAATGTATCGCCATGAACTTGATGATCAGCTCAAGCAGTTAACTCGTATGATCGGACCCGCACTTACTCTCGTTTTATCAGTGCTTATCGGCTTAGTCGCTGGCGCGGTAATGCTCCCTATTTTTGATCTCAGCTCACATCTTGAATAACAGAAAGCAGAGGTCAGATATGAGTGAACAAGTGGGATCATGCCGAAGGATATGTTTACACCATACTTGAGATCATTTGAAGCAAGGATCGCTATGTATTTGCAGGGGGTGGGTGAGATGAATTCTATCAAGCGAGAGAACGGCTTTACGCTCATCGAGATCATGGTTGTGATTATAATTATTGGCATCCTAGCGACAATAATAATTCCAAAATTGACGACAAGTACAATCAACGCACGGCGAAAGGCAGATATTGCAACTGCACATGAGGTAAAAGCCGCCCTAGATCGTTATCAAATAGAAAATGGATTGTACCCAAAAATTGCAGAGTTGACGGTAAATGCTGGAACGGTCACTTGCTCGATCCTTATTCCCAAATACATTGTTAAGTTGGATAAATTGACCACACAACAGCTTGTTCCTGAGGGTAACAAGGGGTTTGGAGTTGCCGCGCTTTCTGCCAATGTTGCAGACCCCACACAATTTAGTATACCTAATACTAGTCCGGTTGCTAACTTAATCATGATTTATTTAACGGTCGATGGTTTAGCAGCCGAAGTTCGGGCATATGATGAAGGCTTAGATGACGTTCTTTGGACGTCAGCAAATTAAGTATCTATACTTCGATCGCTCGACACGGACATAATAGTTGTAAAATTTCAATAAAGAAAAGGGGATCTCCATTTGTATTTTATTAGTATGTCAATCGGGTTCTTAGGACTTATGATTGGAAGTTTCCTGAACGTTGTCATTTTTCGTGTTCCACGTGGGGAATCTGTAGTAACACCTGGTTCTCACTGTCCCGCTTGTGGACATTCCTTACGGGCCTGGGAGCTCATTCCAGTGGTTAGCTTCTTGATTTTGAAAGGGAAGTGTCGCAAGTGTCAAGTGTCAATTTCTTGGCGTTATCCAGCAGTGGAACTCTTAACAGGTATGCTATTCTTTCTTACTACAGCGTTTACTCTGAGGTTAGGGATCAACCCAGCGCGTCTAGTATCAAACTTAGTTTTTGTGTCAGTTCTTATTGCCCTATCCTTTATCGACCTAGATACCTTTCGTTTGCCGGATGTCCTTACTCTGCCACTATTAGGACTTGGCATTACCGGAGCCTTTTTTATTCCGGGGAACCCTTCCGGATGGGAAAGCATTCTTAGCGCCTCAGGTGTCGGTGGATTTTTCTGGATTATTGCCCGAGCTTACCCGCAAGGAATGGGTCTAGGGGATGTAAAGCTGGTTGCTGCTTTAGGAGCGAATCTTGGGTTTCCCGCTATCTTTTTGGCAGTATTCATGGGAAGTTTTATGGGTGCGTTCGTAGGAATTTTTCTTCTCTTAGCAGGTCGAAAGAAATTTCGTCAGCAGATCCCCTTTGGGCCTTATCTTGCGCTAGGAGCAATATTTTCGTTATTATGGGGAACCAATATTTTTGACTGGTATTGGACTTGGATAAAATAATATGCTTCTTGCGTCTACTTGGACTCGAACATCGAATCTCGAACCTCGATTTTGGGAGGTGTCCGATGCGAAAAAAATCCGTAGTTTTTGAATTAACAGATGGGGAAATCCGGGCTTTTTGGTTTACAGTCCCTTTTATAAAAAAACAAGGTCATGTTTCTAATGCGGTCAAATTTGACCAAATTCCGATTCCGACTGGAATCATTGAACAAGGAAATGTGCGTAACGAAAAAGCTTTAATTGGCATTCTATCAACGTACAGAGCACAATATCCGGGCAATAATCATAGGACTTATTTGGCAATTCCTTTGAAACAAGGATTTATTCGAGTCTATATGTTGCCTTGGCTCGCTAAAAAGGATATAAAATCGGCAATCTCTCTCTTAGTTGCTGAAGAGACTCCAATTGCGGGGGTAGATTTACTATATGACTATCTTGTAATTTCTAAAGAAAAGGACAAAAGTCTTCAAATTTTATTGGGTGCAACACGCCGAAGTTTACTGGATAGTTACGTATTTATCTTTGGACAAGCCGGGTTTAAGGTGATAGGTGTCGATTTTGCATTATTTGTATTAGGCCAGGCTTTAGGATTTGAACCTAATGAAGATGTATTATACCTTGAAGGGGAGTCTGATTGTTGTAAAATGGTCTTGTTTCGCGGAGCGGTCCCTGACAACGTACGTACTTTGCTTCTCCAACAGCTACCTCATCCTTTTTTGTCAGAGGATAATCAAGACCACGCAGACAAGCGAGTTAAAGAGTGGGGGAACGAAATACGACGATTTCTCTTGTACTACAGAACACAGCAACCAGATCTTGATCTAAAACGCTTGGTTTGGAACGGAGATATTGTGGTAGACCAACTGGCAAGTGGACTATTGTACTCTGACCATGTATCTTCGGTTGAACAAGCCAAGATCAAGTTTTTACCTGACATCTGGAAGATGGCTCTTGAGGAAAACAAGGGTAAGGGTGAAGTTGCAGTTGGATATGGAATAAGAATAACTGCTCGTCGTCGCGGCTTGAATCTATGGCGTCAACCGTATCTAGCTCAGATTGCTCAACTAAGGTACCGGAAGATGGCAATTATTATATTTGCTTTATTTATTACTGGTATTATTACTTGGTTTCCGCTTTATCAAAGGGAGTTGACTTTAAAACAAGAGGTTCTAAGGCTTTCCCACCAAGGTTCAAAGATTGAGGCACAAAACAAATATCAGGAAGATCTCGAAGTAGCTTGGAAACGCGTGAAAATGAACCCTAAGAGAATTGGGGAGGGCTTGGAACACATTCGAACTTTGCCGGGGGCGGAGCTAAAGTTTGAACAGGTAATTTTCAAGCAAGGTACTATATCTCTGCGTGGAAATTCCCATGATCCAGAGAGTGTCCAAACGTTGATCCGTACACTACGTGTTTTGGGTTGGGAACACCCCGTTTTATCAGAGTATAAGTTAACTTCATCTAACAACGTTGAGTTCTTTCTTAGTGCAAAAAGCGGGTATCTTAGAACAGAAACTATAACTACGAACCAAGTGACGGAATAATCACTAACACATGTGCATTTTGAGGATGGAGGGTCTTTGTATGGCGTTTTTTATGAGTGAGATTAACTCCGCCAAACAATTATTAATAACTTCTTCAACTGCTACTATCTCTTTAGCACGGCGATTTTCATTAAGTTGTGCGAAAGGCATTGTTGTTGGGTTTCTGCTCTGCTCAGGCCTTGTGTTTTTCTTTCTCTGGCAACCTACTTATGTACATGTACACTTCTTAGAAAAGGAGAAAGCTAATTGGCTAAACATCTTGGATGTAGGTGTTGCGAGTCCAAAGAGCAATATTCCTTCAATGGACCAGTTACCGGCTATCATTGGGCAGTGTCGCGAATCGTTTGTCAAAGAGGGTATAAACGTCGTTTCCATATATGTTGAACGGTTTGGTGAGCAAAAAGATACTAAAAATGGGGCAAGTTTAGATTATGCTTTAGTGCGCTTACATTTGCGTGGAAACTGGAAGGAGATTCTCACATCGCTTAAAACTATTGAGGATATGCAGGAAGTTAGTATTCACGTTCAGGAAGTAACTTTAGCGGATCAAAGTGGAGAAACGCTTTTCCAAGTATATTTTCGCACAGGGGAGTGAATAAAACTCATAGGCAAAGCAAAACCATGAGCTATTATTTTCTTAGCATGGATAAGGATAATTTTTGGAAATAGGTAATTATTGGAACGAGACATTCCCTTTCTTTCATATTCTGAGGAGAGGAGGGGATGTAGGGTGGGTAAGTTATACAGCATTCAACCTGGGGATAATTTTCATTGTTTGGCACAACGTTGGGGAGGTACTTGCGATGATTTCTTACAGGTCAATCCGAGTATTGATCCATTAAAACTTCAAATTGGACAAAAAATTGTTCTTCCGGAATTTAAAGGATTAATCAAAGGGCAAGAACAATATGCAGATATAAGTGCGGATCACGGACAAGAGTTTGTTGGGGAGTATCTTGATGACGTTGAAATGGAGGCTGAGGGAGTCCGTCTTCGTCTTCGACGTATCGGTGAACCTAAAATCCCCCATGAAATTCACTTTATTCTTCCTCGTACCGAGATTCGTAAAATCCAACCGGCAGGGGAATGTGGACCGACTGAAGTGCAAATTATGCTCAGTAATTTGGACGTCGTGCTCTCTCCTCGTCTAGTTAGTGGTAAAGGGGACACTGCGGAGCAGGCTAAACCGGCGGGTCAGACGCAAAATCAGGTTCAAGCACAGCAAGTATCCCAACAGCAGCAGGTTCAAGCGGGGCTAACTTCACAAACTCAAATGCAACCATCGCAACTTAATGCATCTCCTCAATATGGTCAGGGAGCGCAACCAGCACCGGAACAACCGCGATGGCGTATGACTTTTCCATTTATTAAGCGCTGATAAAGAAAACATGGCCAGCGCTCGCACGAAGACACTGTCTTCGCACGAATAAACACTTCTTGCAGACACTGTCTTCGCACGAATTAGCCTTCTTGTTAGCGCTGGCCATGACCGAACTATCCTACGCCGATAAGTACTTTTTTGGGGATCACGGCTTCGGCGATACTAATCCTACAGCGCATTTGTATTCGTTAAGGGTTGTGCGCTTACGGCGATACTAATCCTTCGCCGCAAAGTTTTCCTTTTGGGTTAAGCGGCTACGGCGAAACCCTCCACTGGAGGCTTTCGTCACTGGAGACTATTGTACCGGAGACTATCGTCACTGGAGACTATCGTGTTCGAGGTTAGTAGCATTATTAGTAAAACCCCCGAATAGCCGAGGTTTTAAGTTTGAGATGATGTTCAATTGAAAATACTATGCTACAGTACGAAATTGTGATAAAATTTTGATATGTGACGAGGAAGTGATAAAGTGGCAAACATTTGGGTGTTTCATGGACCAAATCTTAATCTATTAGGACTACGAGAACCGGAACATTACGGATCGCGGACCTTGGCAGAGATTAATCAGGAGGTTGTATTAATAGCCAATCAGGTGGGGATTAACGCGGAATGCCGGCAGACGAATCACGAAGGAGATCTCCTGGATTGGATTCAAGCTTTAAAGTCGGATGATTTTTTAATTCTGAATCCTGGGGCTTGGACGCACACCAGTTATGCAATTCGAGATGCTATTCGTGCGGTAAGGGTTCCTACGATCGAAGTTCATCTTTCAAACATCCATGCGCGTGAAGCATTTCGAGCTAATTCTGTTATTGCTCCGGTCTGTGTCGGACAAGTTTCAGGACTGGGAGCAGACGGTTATGTTTTAGCGATGCGTTATGCCATCGAGTACCAAGATCGACGTAAATAGTGAGAAAGGGGGAATTTGGCATGAGTCGTCTTGAGCGGATGCGTCAACAGATGCACGTAGAAAATATCGATGCTTATGTGATTATTCGCCCGGAGAATGGACGGTATCTGAGCGGTTTTTCTGGTGGGGAAGCAACGCTTTATATTACTACCGAAAAAGCCTTTTTGCTGACGGATTTTCGTTACATAGAACAGGCAAAGGGTGAAGTTCCCAAGTTTGAAATTATTAAGACGGGACAGGACCACTTTGAATCGTTAGCAGAAATTGGGCGACAGGCTCAGCGGGTCGGTTTTGAAGGAGACTTTGTCACCTATGAGAATTTTGGTAAACTTAAAAATGGGTTTCCACAAGCAGAACTTCTTTCTCTACCTAATCTTGTTAGTTATTTGCGTTCGGTGAAGGATCAGGCGGAGATTGAGACGCTTCGGCAAGCTGTTAAAATTGCTGATGACGCTTATGCCAATGTATTACAGACGATTGAAATAGGTCAGAAGGAAGAAGAGATCGGACTTGTCTTAGAATATTACATGCGCAGAGCTGGGGCAAGTGGAGGCTCCTTTGAATTTATCGTGGCTTCGGGCGTTCGTTCGGCCTTACCCCATGGCACGGCCAGTTCAAAGAAGATTCATTTAGGTGAGTTCTTGACGATGGATTTCGGAGCGATCTATCAGGGTTATTGCTCCGATATAACACGGACAGTTTTTTTGGGCCAACCCCAGGACAAGCACAGGGAAGTCTATGAGGTCGTATTGGCTGCCCAGAGGGCAGGGATTGCTGCGGTTGCGCCAGGGCGCACAGGAAAAGAAGTGGATGCAGTAGCACGTAAAATCATTGAAGACGCTGGCTATGGCGATTACTTTGGCCATGGACTAGGACATTCTGTGGGTCTGGCTATTCATGAAGGGCCAAATCTGAATACGCGAGAAGAACGCGTGCTTGAACCAGGCATGGTCATTACTGTTGAACCGGGCATTTACATCCCAAATTGGGGTGGCGTCCGGATTGAAGACATGGTTCTAGTAACCGAAAATGGCTGCGACGTCTTGACACAGGCACCGAAAGAATTAATAATCTTGGAGTGAAGTTTGCGGTCCTTCCTAATTATTTGACATTAGAGGGGACAAGCTAATTATACTAGAATATTTAGGGGGAAAAAGACACTTATGATTTCTGTAAACGATTTTAAGACAGGTGTGACAATTCAATTAGATGGTGATGTTTTTTCAGTGGTTGAGTTTCAACACGTTAAACCAGGTAAAGGGGCAGCATTTGTCCGCACTAAGTTGAAAAACGTGAAAACAGGTGGAGTCGTTGAACGGAAGTTTAATGCAGGAGAAAAGGTATCTAAGGCTCACGTTGAGCGCCGAGATATGGATTACCTATATAAAGATGGAGAACACTTCGTGGTTATGGACAAGGAAACTTATGAACAAACATCTCTGACGGCGGGCCAAATCGGGGACGGAGTTAAGTGGCTGAAAGAAAACATGACCTTAGGGGTACTCTTTTTTGAGGTCGAGGTTATCGGAGTTGACGTGCCAAATACTGTCCAACTTGCCGTTACCGCTACTGAGCCAGGAGTAAAAGGGGATACGGCAACCGGAGGAACAAAACCCGCGACCTTGGAAACCGGTACCGTAGTACAAGTTCCGTTCTTTGTTAATGAAGGGGATGTACTGATCATTGATACCAGGACAGGAAGCTATCTTCAACGGGCCTAGCCGGAGATCAGAAGTCAGAGGTCCGATGCCCGAGTTGTGAATTCGATTCTGCGAATCGAAGAACGGACTTGAGACTTTAATCGTTCTGCGACTATGTTCGCCTTCGATTCGGACATCGGACTTCGAAGTTGGAGTCTATGGTAGTTGACGAAGTTAATGACATGATATTTCCTCCTATGGGGCAAACTAAGTAAAGTTGCTAGCATAGGAGGTGTTTTTTTGTTACCCAATAAAACGTCAAAACTCAGTGTGATTCCTCTCGGTGGAACTGGGGAAATCGGGAAAAACTTGCTCATCTTTGAATATGAGGATTCCATTGTGCTCATTGATGGGGGTGTGAAATTCCCAGATGAGGAGTTACTGGGTATTGATTTAGTGATACCCAATATAGCCTATTTGGAGAAAAATCGAGACCGCATTAAAGGAATATTTATTACTCATGGACATGAAGACCATATCGGGGGCTTGCCCTTTATTTTACCCAAATTGAATATACCAATTTACGGGACAAAGCTAACGTTAGGACTAGTTCAGGCCAAGTTTAGGGAACGAAAGCCCTACCCTGATTCCTTGGTGAATATAATAGAACCGGGCCAACCTATACAGGCAGGGGCTTTTGAAGTAGAAGCGTTTCGGGTTACCCATAGTATTCCGGATGCGGTTGGGTATTCCTTGCTTACTTCGGTAGGTAGAGTGGTCTATACGGGGGATTTCAAGGTTGACTATACGCCGATTGACGGTCAAAACATGGATCTCGGAAAACTGGCTGCCTGGGGGGAGGAAGGGATACTGGCTTTGCTTTGCGACTCCACAAATGCTGAGCGTTCTGGCGTTACGATGTCAGAAATGGTTGTCGGAAAAGCTTTGCGGGAGTGGTTCGAACGGGCCAAGGGTAAAATTATTATGGCCTCCTTTGCTTCGAACGTTCATCGGATCCAACAAGCGATTGATACTGCTGCAGATATTGGGCGCAAGGTTTGCGTAGTGGGAAGAAGTATGGAAAACGTAGTTCGTACCGCAACTGAGTTGGGATATTTGAAACTGCCCGATGCGGATATCCTAGTTGACAGCTCTGAGGTCGGTAAGTTGCTGCCGGAGCGGTTACTGGTTCTAACTACAGGGAGTCAGGGTGAACCGCTTGCGGCGTTAACTCGAATGGCTACTAAGAGCCATCGGCAGATAAATGTCCTGGAAGGGGATATGGTTATTTTGGCGGCGACGCCTATACCTGGTAACGAGAAACTAGTCGGGAAGACGATTAACCATCTTTATCAAATCGGAGCCGAAGTTGTCACGAAAGAAATGGGTCTTGTACACGTGTCAGGGCATGCCAACCAAGAGGAGATTAAGCTAGTGATTCGCCTCACTCGCCCGCGATTTCTCATTCCACATCATGGCGAAATCCGGCATCAAGTCGCTTTGCGTAGGATCGGACATACTTTAGGTTACTCAGATCAGGACATCGCTATCACCCAATTAGGTTCTCGGGTTGAGATTTCTCAAGATAGGATGGAGTTTGGAGAGAGTGTGGAAGCAGGAAGCGTTTACATTGACGGCCTGGGAGTCGGAGATGTTGGGCAAATTGTCCTACGTGATCGACAACAATTAGCTCAAGACGGAGTGGTTATAGTTATAGCAGCACTTTCTAAAGGAAAGCCCTACAGGCTTTTATCCGGGCCGGATATTATTTCGCGAGGGTTTACATTTATGAAAGAGGCAGGAGAATTGGTCGATGGTGCAAAGATTGTCGCGAGCAGTACCCTGGAAAGTCAAATGCAGAGAGATCAGATCGAGTGGGGAGTCATAAAAACCGCGCTTCGTGAAAGCACGGGTAACTATTTTTGGGAAAAAACTAGGCGTCGGCCGATGATCTTGCCAGTTCTACTGCAATATTAGTTGAGTAAACTCCCTTTTCATAGAAGAGGGAGTCTTAGTAGAGGAAAAATGAAATTTTTGTATTTATGAGTGCTACGGACCTGATGTCATAAAACGTAGTACTCTTCGTTTTTATAATACTATTATTTGGACTTCAAAATTTTCAATTAAGCTATTCTTTTGAAGGATTCCAAAGAATATTGGAGAATAAAGCTTTCTAGGAAGGAGTGTCTGAAAATGGACATTAAAATAAGTAGGCATTCCAAAAGTCATGATCTTAAAAGGGTCACTCCATTAGTGTTGGCCGCTATTTATGCCTTAATCAGTGGAGCATGGATTCTTTTTTCAGATCATTTACTAGGCGCTATCGTGACAGATCACAGGTTAGCCCTTCAATTATCGACGGCTAAAGGTTGGTTCTATGTTGCGGTGATGGCGGTTTTGCTTTATTTTCTTTTTCAAAGGGGATGTGATTCCCTCCTGCAATCTGAGAGAACTCTTCAATGTGACCTGGAACACTTGAAGCGCTATCGCCTTTTGGCAGAGGATGTTTTAGATTTGATTATCTTTTTCAGCGCAGATGGACAGATTATTGATGCCAACGAAGCAGCAGTTAAGCATTATGGCTATACACGAGAGGAATTAACTAGTCTGTCTATTTACAATTTACATTTACCTGAGGATCGGTTAACTGTGTCAAACTTTCTTCAGAAAGCACCAAAAGGGCTCCAGTTTGAGCTCCAGCATGTTTGCAAAGATGGAAGCATTTTTCCGATCGATATCAGTGCAAAGGGTGCAACTTCAAATGGGGAACCAATTATTGTAAGCATAATTCGAGATATCACAAAACGTAAAGATGCAGAAGTTGAAGTCTGGCTAGAGAAGGAACGGGCTCAAGTGACTTTGGAGTCTATCGGAGATGCGGTGATCACTACCGATTTACGGGCGAACATAGAGTACCTCAACCCAGTTGCCGAATCTTTAACCGGTTGGACTAACTCAGAAGCGATTGGCCAACCCGTGGAAAAGATCTTTCATATTATCAATGAAGAAACTGGCCAAACGGTTGAAAGTCCGATCGTCCACTGTCTCAAGGAAGGACGTATTGTTAGTTTGGCAGATCAAACGGTCTTGATCAATAGAACGGGATCTACGCTCGCTATAGAGGACTCGGTAGCTCCTATTCGTGACCGAGCTGAAACGATCATCGGAGGAGTCTTAGTTTTTCACGATGTCAGTTATAAACGAAATTTTATGAAAGAACTGGCGCATCAAGCGCATCATGATGACTTGACAGGGCTTCCAAATCGTCTGCATTTCAATGATTGTTTAAATCAGGCTTTAGCAAGGGCGAAACGCAAACGGAGAATGTTGTCGGTCATGTTTTTGGACTTGGATCGCTTTAAACTGATTAATGACACGATGGGTCACAACCTCGGAGACCAACTTCTCAAGGATGTTGCAGAACGCATGCGTGAAACCTTGCGCGAAGGAGATACGATTGCAAGACAAGGCGGAGATGAATTTTTAGTTTTACTTCCGGAGATAAAGGATGAACAAGAGGCAGTTTCCGTATCCGAACGGATCTTAGGGGTTTTTACCCATCCGGTATTACTTGATGGTAATGAAGTCTATATAAGTACGAGTATTGGGATCAGCCTTTACCCGAACGATGGCAGTGAAATAGATACTTTGGTGAAACAGGCAGATACGGCGATGTATTATGCTAAGGAGCGGGGCAAAAATAATTATCAATTCTTTACGGCGGGTCTTAATATTCGAGCCAATCAACGGCTTTCAACCGAGAATAGCCTACGTAAAGCCTTAGCGCGTGGTGAGTTTATCCTTCATTATCAGCCCCAGGTCGATATCGAAAGCGGATTCATCATGGGTTTGGAAGCCCTGATTCGTTGGAACTCCGCGGAGCAGGGAATCGTTCCACCACTCTCATTTATTCCCATAGCGGAAGAGACTGGCTTAATTGTGCCCATCGGAGAATGGGTTTTGCGGACCGCTTGTGCTCAAAATAAGGCCTGGCAAGAACAAGGATATCCGCCCTTGCGTATGTCCGTCAATATCTCTGCTCGACAATTTCAAGAACCGGAATTCATTAAGCTAGTTGCGGGAATTCTTAAAGAAACTGGTATGGATCCACAGTGGCTGGAACTCGAAATTACAGAAAGTATTGCCATGGAAAACGGTGATGCTGCGGTTGAAATGCTGACTCGTTTTAAAAACTTAGGTGTGCGAATTTCCATCGATGATTTTGGAACCGGATTTTCTTCACTTAACTACTTGAGGCGTATGCCGATCGATACCCTGAAAATAGATCAGTCCTTTATTCAGGATATAAGCTCAGGTGAAAATGGAGAGGAAGTGGTTGCGGCCATTATCCATCTCGCTAAAAACCTTCGCTTGAAAGTGATTGCGGAAGGAGTGGAAACGAATACCCAAAAGTCCTTCCTCAAGGACAAGCGGTGTGATGAAATGCAGGGGTTTCTCTTTAGTATGGCGGTTTCCTCCCAAGAGGTGGAGAAATTATTTGAAGATCAAGTGGGATATGACACAGTCCATTTGAATTAAGCCGTGTGCGTGAAAAACATGCACACGGCTTAATTGCATCACAAGACGAAAAAAGCGTCCAGGGACGCTACTCAGGTCGTATCTAATCCCTCTTAAAGGCCCAAGCCAGAGGAAGTTTTCGGAGGAGGATAGTTCAGATAACTCATGAAGTCAGAAAAGAAGGATGCCTTAGTCATCCTTCTTTTTATTCGGGTACTTTAACTAAATAAAATTTTGATTTAGAAATATCTCTTATTTCTTGGGTTTCAACTTGCCTTGCAACTAATTCAAGTTCTACATGATGTTGCTTTGCAAATACTTCTAGGCGATCGAATCGAGCATCGTGTTCTTCAAGCTTTGTAAAAACTTTTTCAAATTTAGCGTTAATGTTTTCAAATTTATAATCAATGTCTTCAAATCTAGTGTTAATGTCTTCAAATCTAGTATTAATGTCTTCAAATCTAGTATTAATGCCGTCAAATCTAGTGTTAATGTCTTCAAATCTAGTATTAATGCCGTCAAATCTAGTGTTAATGTCTTCAAATCTAGTATTAATGCCGTCAAATTGAGTATGAATGTCTTCAAATTGATTATTAATGCCTCCAAATTTAGTGTGAATATCTCCAAATTGATTTTGAATATCTCCAAAATGTTTAATTACCAATTCCTGAAATTTATCTTGGCCTTCAAATTTCTTAATTACCATTTTCTGAAATTCATCTTGATCTTCAAGTTTCTTAATCACGAGATCCTGAAATTTAGCGTTATCCAATTTCCCATCCCCTTTCGCCCTTAGTCCTTGTCCATTATACCACAGAGACTCCTTCAAATTTTGTCATATTACGGCAAACGACACAGTAAAATGTTTCTTGTTTAACGTCTGATTGTGGACTGGCATACGGTGAATCAACTGCGGAATGGTCAACTAATATTTGCCAGACGAATCGGCTATCCAGGCATGGATGATACAAGCTGTGGCCTCTACACCCCTTGTCCTTAGCCGTGATCCCTAAAGGAATACTTACCGGCGTAGGATGTGCGAACGTGCTAAGAAACTTCCTCCCCTTATGTCTAAAATCAAAAATACGGACATACCTTCAATCAAGGGGGGCAATGAAGTGTCGCTACATTACACACTATCTGTCATTCAAACACCTAAAGTGAAGATTAATATTCCAAAGGACAAGTCCTTGCAGGCGAAGGAGGGCATATCAGTTCCCAGTGAACTAGTTCAGCTAAAGCCGAACATCAGGGCTTCAGTGGGTGAGTCAATCCCCGCCGAAGTGGAAATCGGAACACTCACTTATAGAAGTGGGAGTCTCGGAATTGATCAAAGTGCTGTGTTATGGGCGGATATGATGAGATGGTTTGGTGAAGAGATCCGTTCGATTATAGACCATATCAGGGCAGTCCCCTTTCAAGAGGTGGAAGAAATTCGATTGCGAGTGGGTCAGCCCCTTATGCTACGAACTTCAGATGATGATCTATTTATAAACCAAGAGGGCGGAGTAACGAATCCAGAAAAAGCTTACCTTGTCAGGAGAGAAGATCTAGTCTGTGCGCTAGAACGAATGACCCATAGTTCGCTTTATGCTGCCGAAGAGGATCTCAAACAGGGATTTTTGACTCTTCCGGGAGGGAACCGAGTGGGGGTAACCGGAGAGGCAGTTTTATTAAGTGGTCAAATTCAAACGTTGAAGCATGTTTCTGCCTTGAACCTCCGAATTGCCCGGGATATTCAGGGACAAGGTCTAAAGATCTTGCCCTTACTCTTAAGGGCAAACGGAATACTTTCTCATACTCTCCTGATTTCTCCGCCTCGGGCTGGCAAAACGACTCTCTTAAGGGATCTTATTCGAATAATTAGTAACGGGGTTCCGCAAATAGGGCTAAGGGGGCAGACCGTTGGTGTCGTAGATGAACGTGGAGAACTGGCTGGGATGTGGCAAGGGATACCCACCTATAACTTGGGATACCGTACAGATGTGTTAGATGGCTGTCCAAAAGCCAGTGGCATGAACATGATCGTTCGTTCTATGGCACCGCAAGTGATGGCCATGGATGAGCTAGGTCACACTGACGATGTTGCTGCCCTAATGGATGTCTTGCGCACGGGGGTACGGATTCTGAGTACAGCGCACGCCAGTTCTTTAGAAGAAGCGCTCAACAGGCCAATCTTAGCTCATTTACTGGAGCAAGGTGTATTTGAGCGACTGGTTGTGTTAAGTAGAAAACATGGGCCTGGAACGATCGAAGGAGTTTATGATCTTAAGACAGGGAGGATCCTGTAATGCTCATAATCGGGTGTGTAGCACTCATTGCGGGGTGTGGAAGTTTGGGATTATGGTTGGCTCACCGAATTCGACAAAGACCGGCGGAATTACGGGAATGTTTAATGGCCTTAGCGCTTCTGGATACGGAGATTGTTTGGGGGTCGACCCCTTTGCCAGAGGCCTTCTCTATCGTAAAGGAACGTACTGATCAACCCTGGCAAGGCTTTTTCGCAGAACTCCAGGAACGTTTGCAGCTGGGAGAGTCAGCAAGCTTAGCGTGGAAAGCGACAATCCTCAAACAAAATCGGCATTTCTGTTTGAAGCAAGAAGACTGGCAAGTGATCAGTGACGTTGGCAAAGGCTTAGGTCGTTCGGACAGTCATGAACAACACAAACAATTAGAACTCGTTCAACGTCAACTCGCCTTAATGAAGGATCAAGCAGGATTATGGTCTGATAAACAAGCTAAAATGTGGTCCTACTTGGGTTTTCTCTGTGGGATCGCTGGTGTGCTCATTTTAATTTAACCGGAGAGGAGTCGTAGAAATGAGCTTTAATCTGATTATTACGGTTGCGGGAATTGGAATTTTGGTTGGAGTATTAGCTTCCGTGTTGGATTCGACCGGCCGCAAGGAAATGGCTCAGGGCGTTACGATTATCGGCGTCATTGTGGTACTTTATATTGTCGTACAGTCTATCGCAGAATTGTTTACCCTTGTTAAGAGTGTTTTTAACCTTTATTAGGGGGCTATAACGTGGAGATATGGCAAATCGTAGGGCTAGCCCTGATTGTTACAGTTATTAGTGTTGTTCTAAAGCAGATCCGACCTGAAATTGCTTTGCAGCTTACTATTTTAGCAGGTGCATCGATTTTCATCCTCGTGATGAGTAAGATCAAAGTGATTGTTGATTTGCTCCAGAATCTAGCAGATCAAGCTAATATTAGTTCTTATTACTTACTTATTGTTTTAAAGATTGTGGGTGTAGCCTATTTGGCTGAGTTTGGTGCTCAAATCTGCCGTGATGCCGGGGAAGGTGCCTTGGCCAGTAAAATAGAACTTGCAGCTAAAGTTGGTGTCATTGTTTTAGCTATTCCTATAATTGTAGCCATAACCGAGTCACTGGTAAGGCTCGTTCCGTGAGGTGATGTATATGCAACGATTTTTTATCAGGTTTCTAATATTTGTCATCTTGTTAAGTGGGACAACTTCCCCTGCATTGGCCGAGGAGGTTACCCCTCAAACTCAGTCATCGGAACTGGCGCCCCAGATTGATCTGAGTCAAATGCGGGGTTATCTTGAACAACTAGACTCTGATGTCTTGAAGGCCATGCCTGGTTTTTCCTTGGCTCGAATGTTTGAGGATTTAAAGAACGGAACGTTGGATCTGCGTCCGGAAAAGTTAGGTCAGAGTTTAATGGGAATACTCGGAAGGGAAGTATTGAACAGTGCTCCGTTAATAGGAAAGTTACTTATTTTGGCCGTACTTTGTGCAGTATTGGGGCAGCTTCAAGTAGCCTATGGCGGAAGCGTTGGGAAAACCGCCCAGGTTATGACTTACCTGGTCCTACTAAGTTTGGCTCTAACTTCTTTTCAGGAGGCTTTAGGTGTTGCCACGGAAACCATTGATAAGATGGTTGGCCTAATGCAAACGTTGTTTCCAGTGATGTTAACCTTATTAATTTCCATGGGGAACCTAACTAGCGCAGCCTTGTTTAAGCCCCTCATCTTGGGAAGCTTGACTGTTTTAGCCACTATGATCAAAACGGTCGTGTTACCACTCTATTTTCTGGCTGCTGTACTTAGACTTTTTAATAATATTTCTGAACAATTTAAGCTAAGTAAACTCGCTGGACTTCTGGAATTTGCAGGAAAGTTGAGTTTAGGTATTATTATGACCGTGTTTATCGGAGTTATGACGATTCAAGGGGTGACAGGGGGGATTGCGGATAGTGTGGTTTTCCGAACAGCTAAGTATTCGGCAGATCTTATTCCGGTCGTCGGTAAATTTTTCAAAGATGCTGTAGAACTAGTCATTACCTCCGGTTTACTACTAAAGAATGCAGTCGGAATAATTGCTTTACTAGCCATTATTATTATATGTGTTGCGCCTTTGGTGAAAATACTGGCTATGATCCTGGTGTTTCGTATTTCAGCAGCTCTTATTGAACCACTCGGTGAAAAGGCCCTTGCAGAAAGTCTACAGGATATGTCTAAGAGCCTAATCTTTATCATTGTAACGGTAGCTTCAGTGGCCATTATGTTTTTTATGACTGTCGCAGTGGTCATAGGAACGGGAACCTTTTCGGTAATGTTGCATTAGGGGAGTGTAAAATATAGTGCAGACCTTACATACACTTGTGCGCAATTTAGCCATGATCTTATTGTTAGCCACCTTTCTGGAAATGTTGCTTCCCAATAAATCAATGCGCAGCTTTGTACAGATGGTGATGGGCTTATTTGTAATTTCTGCAGTTCTTACGCCAATTGCGACGTTTTTACATACTCCCTTGGCGATGGAAATACCGGCCTGGACTACTACAACAACCCAAGATTTACCGGCAATTGCCACAGAAGGACAGGGGCTAAAATTGGCACGGGATGCAGTTCAAGAGCAATACCGTCAAATTCTTGTCAATCAGATTAAAGCCTTTGCTTTAGGTTCTGATGGAGTCGAGGGAGCGGAGGTCGACGTTGAGTTTGAAGATGGGACAGGGGGGTTAACGGATCAGCCAAAAATAATTTTGGTCAAGGTAACACTCACTTCAGCCAAAGGAGAAATACACCCAGTCCCACCCATTACGATTGGACAATCCCCTCCCACTTCGAAAAACCAATCCTCTAGGGCTGATAGTGTACGTGAAAGGATTGCCGTATTTATGAGCATTTCGAAAGAAAAGATTATTGTTCAAGAAAGTTAGGACGAAAAAGTTTTGAAAGGAGATTCTGAATATGAAGCTATTTAAAGAAATTTGGTCAGATCGAATGTTCATTGGTTTAGTTGCCCTTATCGCGATTGGGATGTCACTGATTTATTTCGGTAAAGGGTCTGCAGCGCCTACCCAAGGAATATTGACTACGTCAGCTCAGACAACCCCCGTGCCTGCCTCAACGACAAAGATAGGTGCTCTGGAAAGAGAATTGGAGAGCAAACTACAAGCTAATTTATTGCAGATGGATGGTGCAGGTAAGGTGCACGTGTCAGTAAGCTTTTCTACGGGCCTAAAAGCAGAGTATGCGCGTAACGAGAATATTACTAAACGAACTTCCAAAGAAACAGATAAGGTGGGAGGAACTCGTGAAACGACAGAAGTAACGCAAAACAATCAAGTAGTTATGCCCAGTAGTTCCTCCCAACCCGTTATGGTGATGGAAGATCGTCCGGAGGTTGCCGGAGTTCTGATTATAGCTGAGGGAGCTAGGGACGCAAAGGTAAGAGAGGGGATTCATACAGCAGTACAAACGCTTCTTAGTATTCCGGGTTCTAAAATTACTGTGGTGCCGATGGGAGGATCATAACGTATGTTTAATAGTCAAGTAAAGCGACCGGTTATTCTATTAATTGGCCACAAAGCAAAGCTGTGCTTGGGAGGAATCGTAAGTTTGGCGGTGATCCTTGTGGCACTTGGGATTTGGATGATAAAGGCCGAACCACCTGCCTATTTTTCCGTTCAATCGAGTTTACCTGTCAATGCTTCTGTTCAGGACAATTTGATTCAGTTTGAAGTTGAAACAGTCAATAATAACGTTTCAGCGGAAAATTATTTTGTGAATTATCGCTTGAAACGAGAGCAGTTTCGCCAGGAGACAAAAGCGATGCTCTCAGAGTTGCTAAACTCGACGCTAGATAAGAGTAAAGAACAAGCTCAAGAAAAATGGCTTGAACTTAGTACGAAAATACATAAAGAGGGAGAAGTTGAGAATCTCCTCAAAATAAAAGGGTTTCAAGATGCTGTGGCAGATGTTTTTCCGGAAAACGTCACAGTAATTGTTTATGCCCCTAGCTTAACGCCGAATGAAGTGAGTATCATTCAAGACATCGTTGTCCGAGTAACAAAAGTTCGACTGGATAAGATTACGATATCAGCAAGAAAGTGATTCGGATATTTAATCATAGGCTCGTTAATTTTGTGCAGGAAAATGGCGTTTGCAAAGCGAATATAAATTTGTAAATAGGACTATGGTCCTAGTTGAGAGGGTGAGGACATCGTGAATGAGCAAAATTCTTATTGCCGATGATGCAAGTTTCGTGCGGCTGATGATTCGTCAGATTCTCGCGCGTAAGGGTCTAACAAACATCGTAGAGGCCGAAAACGGTCTTCAGGCTGTGGAACGTTTTAAATCCGATGAGCCAGACCTGACAATTATGGATATAACTATGCCAGAACTTGACGGTTTGGCTGCTCTTACGGAAATTTTAATATACAACCCATTGGCTCGAGTGATCATATGTAGTGCAGTCGCCCACGAAAGTATGGTCATAGAAGCTTTGAAACGAGGCGCTCTGGACTTTGTAATTAAACCTTTTCGCCCAGATCAACTTTTGCGGATGGTTTTAAAGTATCTCAACTAGGAACCTCATATTTTTGGTACTGATTTATCCAAGTCGTAAGACTCCCACTTCTACAAGTGGGAGTGATACACCTTATTCTGCTTCGGTGGGGGTAGAGTCCCCCACCGAAGACTCGATGTTCAACTTTAGTTGAACGAGTTCACTAAGCTGTCGCATTTAAGTGGCAGCTTTATTTATTGTAATAGCTGATTCGTGCGAAGACAGTGTCTTCGCGGGCACCAGCTAAGTTTTCTTTTTAAAATCATGAAATATTGTATACTTACTATCATTTCGTTGATAAACCATTCGTACCCTCATATAATAAATATAATGTCGTATTTTGAGGAAATAATAAAATCATCCATTGCAGGGACTTCCAAACAATGGGGAGAACACAGAGAGGGGTAAAGGCAGTGAAGCCAGTCAAAATTACTGATACAACTTTAAGGGATGCTCACCAAAGCCTTTGGGCCACTCGGATGCGAACTGAAGATATGCTGCCAATTCTAACTGAGTTGGATGAGGCTGGATTTTTCTCCCTAGAAGTATGGGGAGGCGCCACTTTTGATGTCTGTTTGCGCTTCTTAGGTGAGGACCCTTGGGAACGGTTGCGGCAGATCAAGAGTCGTGTTAAAAAGACGCCACTGCAAATGTTATTAAGAGCTCAGTCTTTAGTCGGGTATCAACACTACCCAGATGACGTAGTACGGGAATTTGTGTCGCTGAGTGTGAAAAATGGGATTGATATTATCCGTATTTTTGATGCACTAAACGATGTCAGAAATATGGTTGTTCCAATGGAAGCGGCTAAAAAAGCAGGTGCCCATGTTCAAGCGTCTGTAGTCTATACCATAAGCCCGGTTCATACTATAAAGCATTACTTAGAAACTGCCACATCCTTAGCCGAACTGGGGGCAGATTCCCTCTGTATTAAAGATATGGCAGGATTGTTAACCCCGTTTAAGGCTTATGAATTGGTTTCGTTATTGAAAAAAGAGTTAGGTATCATGATCCATTTGCATAGCCATTATATTGGCGGAATTGCCGTACCAGCTTATTTAAAGGCAGTAGAAGCAGGCGCTGATGTGCTGGACACGGCAAGTGTCCCTCTGGCTTTTGGGGCGAGTCAGCCACCAGTCGAAACAGTCGTTCGGGCGTTACAAGACACGGGCTACGATACGGGTTTGGATCTGCGTCAGCTGTTCCGTATTGCCAAGTACTTTGAAGCATTGCGTAAAAGCCGAGGGTTCGAACGTGGCATAACTCGGATCCCGGATATGAGAGTGTTTGAGCATCAGGTTCCGGGAGGGATGATCTCCAACCTGGTATCTCAACTTGAAGAACAAGGGGCTCTGGAGCGTATTCATGATGTGCTGGAGGAAATCCCCAAAGTTCGAGCAGAATTAGGATATCCACCGCTGGTTACACCTACAAGTCAGATCGTTGGCACGCAAGCCGTATTAAACGTGCTGTGCGGGGTAAGATATAAATTAGTACCTGGTGAAGTGAAGGCCTATGTACGTGGCCTATATGGTCGCCCCCCAGCCTCCATAGACCTTGAAATCCAGAAAAAAATAATTGGGGTTGAAGAACCGCTGACCGTTCGGCCCGCCGATATCCTCGAACCTGGTCTAGCGAAGGCAGTGCGAGATAGTGCTGAATTAGCACATTCCCCTGAAGACGTGATCAGTTATGCAATTTTTCCTCAGGTTGCCAAGAAGTTTTTTGAGGAAAGACCAAGTGGCGTCCTAATAAGAGAAGAAACAAAAGCAACGAAGGAAGCGAAGGAAACGAAGGAAACACGGACAACATTGTTGTCTAAGGAGGATTCGAAATTGAATTTGCAAGAAATAAAAGAACTAATTAAAATCATTGATGAAACTGAAATTAGTGAATTTAATCTTGAAAGCGATGGAATGAAAATATCGATTCGCAAAGGACCAAGTATGCTTGCAGGCGTTCCAGTTGTTGCCACCGCACACCACGAGGAGATGGAGCGCGTTGTAGCACACTCTACAGTCCAGTCCTCACAGAGTATTGAGGCTTTCTCCAAAGTGCCGGAACAAGCTGTTTTGGCCAACACTGAAATGATTACTTCTCCCATGGTAGGGACGTTTTATAGTTCACAGTCTCCAGAAGCACCTGCTTTTGTTAAAGTTGGTCAGCAGGTCGAAGTTGGGCAGCCTGTTTGCATTATTGAGGCCATGAAATTGATGAATGAGATTGAGTCAGAAATAGAGGGCAAGATCCTTCAAATTCTTGTTGAGAACGGGCAACCTGTCGAATACGGCCAACCGCTGTTCATCATTGGAAAATAAGGAGAAATAGCATGTTTAAAAAAATCCTGATCGCGAATCGCGGAGAAATCGCTTTGCGCATCATTCGGGCATGTCGCGAGCTTGAGATTGAGACTGTCGCTGTTTTTTCTGAGGGAGATCGAGAAGCCTTGCATGTCAAGGCAGCGGACGAAGCAATTTGCATCGGCCCTGTGGCCAGTGCCAAGAGTTATTTAAATATCCCCAATATAATCAGTGCGGCAGAATTAACGGGTGTTGATGCAATTCATCCAGGATTCGGTTTCTTATCTGAAAATGCTCGCTTCGCAGAGATCTGTGAATCATGTGGAATTTCTTTCATCGGGCCATCTCCTAAAGTCATTGAAACCATGGGGGATAAGGCCATGGCTCGGAAAACTATGATTGAGTGCGGCGTTCCTGTGGTTCCCGGTTCAAAAGATATAATCAAAGATATTGATGCAGCTGGGAGAGTTGCCAAAGAAATTGGCTATCCTGTTTTGATTAAAGCGTCAGCCGGTGGCGGTGGGAAAGGAATGCGCGTTGCTCAAAACTCCAAAGAATTGAACAAATCCATTCAAGCGGCCCAAAACGAAGCTCAGGCCTCATTTGGCAATTCTGAGGTTTACCTAGAGAAGTACGTTGAAGAACCTAGACACATAGAATTTCAAATATTAGGCGATAAATATGGTAATGTAGTCCATTTGGGGGAACGGGATTGTTCTTTACAGCGTCGCCATCAAAAACTGTTAGAAGAATCTCCTTCAAGTGCCATAACCCCAAAGTTAAGAGCTGAAATGGGAGCAGTGGCGGTCAAAGCAGCAAAGTCGGTGAACTATTCCAACGCAGGGACTATCGAGTTTTTATTGGATCGCCACGGGAACTTTTATTTTATAGAAATGAACACGCGGATTCAGGTTGAACATCCGATCACTGAAATGGTAACGGGGTTTGATTTAGTCAAGGAACAGATTCGTTTAGCCGCGGGTGAGCCGCTGGGCTTTACTCAAGATGATATTCAACTTCGAGGGTGGGCAATAGAGTGTAGAATCAATGCGGAAGACCCAGATAAGAACTTCATGCCTTCCCCAGGGATGATCAAAGTCTATCATGTTCCTGGAGGGCCTGGTGTACGGGTCGATAGTGCAGTATATCAGGGGTATACCGTTTCACCCTACTATGATTCAATGGTGGGAAAATTAATTGTTTGGGGTGCCACAAGGCAAGAGGCCATAGCACGGATGAAGCGAGCCCTTGAAGAATTTGTCATTGAAGGGATTCATACGACTATCCCATTTCATTTGAAAGTATTGGATAATGCCTTCTACCGTCGTGGAGAAGTTTACACGAATTTTATCCAGCGCCGCTTTTTAGGGGAATGAACTCGCGAAGTGCGAGGTTCGATGCACGAGGCGCGAGGCACGATGTTCGGACTTCGAACCTCGAACCGCGCAGATTGCCTTTGCCAGATCAGTTCCAATTTGTTATAATAAAAGCGATATTGGATAAATAAACCTACATTAAGTAGTGTAAATACTTCGTTGATGATTAACTAAACTTATTTAGGTACTTAGTGTGTAATGCGATGTGTGATATTCGAACCACGAACATCGAGATGGGGGTGAAGGCATGGAAAGCATAGAAACGGATAATTCCCTTGGTTCTATAAGGATTGCTGACGAGGTAGTTGAAGTCATTGCCGGATTAGCTGCTTCTGAAGTTGGGGGAGTAGTTGGCATGAGCGGGGGGCTTGTGGGAGATCTCGCCCACATGTTAGGGAGAAATAAAAACCTGTCCAAAGGGGTTAAGGTTGAAGTCGGCGAACATGAGGTTGCTGTAGACCTCTTTATTGTGGTGGAGTATGGTGTATCAATACCTGAGGTCGCATTTAGCGTGCAGGAAGCGGTGAAGGAAGCCATTGAAAGCATGACCGGGCTCAAGGTCGTTGAAGCTAATGTTCATGTGCAAGGGGTAAATTTTAAACCAGTATTGGAACCCAAAATCAAAGAAGAAGACTTTCGACTGAAGTAAGGCATATTACTCCAGAAGTCGGATAACAGAGGCCAGAGATCAGAAAGGGAATACAAAAATCTGACACATCCGGCTTTTGACCTCTGACTTCTGAGTTAGACTGACTTATTATTTTCTTGAATGTGATCGGCCCCCCCTGGTGGATATGCCAGGGGGGGTTTCTGAAAGGGGGGACGACTATGTTGGCCTATGCTTTAGGACTTACCCTTATCCTCGGGGCTCTTTGGCTATTAGCTATGGCCACAGGGTGGGGGCTCCCTTATGTTCTGCTGGCTCAAGGGCTGGAGTGGTTAAAAGCAAACCCATGGGAAAGTACTGTTGTGGCTGCTGCATTGCTCTTAATGGGATTACTTTTGTTTATGCGCCCGCGCCAAAGTTTGGAACGTACGTTTTCAACGTCTTCCAAAGGGGGAAATGTTCGAATTTCTCAGGATGCGTTACAGGAAATTATTACGCGCAGCGCGACGGCTTTACCTGGTGTGTTGCAGGTTAAATCGAACCTTAGAGAACGAGAAAATGGACTTGAGATTATGGTCTCTTGCCAATTTGAGCAGGGCGAACGTATCCCGCATACGTCCGAAGAACTTCAAGCGAAGGTTAAGGCGGATGTTGAACTGTATACGGGAATTAAGGTGACAGAGGTGAAAGTGCTGGTGCTACGTCTGGAGAAGGCTCATTTAACACGCGTCCGATGACAGAGTTCTGGTCAAAGATCGGAGAAAAAATCTCTAGGTTTTTAGTTTGGGCCATTGATAATCATCCTGGTAAACTCATTGGAACAGTTATAGGATTAGTCCTGGGTTTGCTAATGGTGACGCTTGGGTTCTGGCGGACACTGGTATTAGCCTTGTTTATTATTCTGGGATTTGTGTTAGGAAAGAGACAAGATGATCATAAATCTGTCACAGCTTGGTTTGAAAGAAATCTTAATAAGTACTAGGAGGAATTTCTTTGAGTCGAAGATTAGCCCGTGAAACAGCTTTGCAAGTGCTTTTTCAAAGGGATCTGACGAAAGAAACGTTGATTACTGCTGAGATAGTAGAGCACTGGGCAACGGAATTCGTAGTCCCAGAGGTCAGTAGGCCCTTTGCTCAGGGATTAGTTGATGGGACAATAGCCCATTTGGATGAAATCGATCAAACGATTGCTTCATTTGCTCAGGATTGGACCCTTAGCCGGATGGCGAACGTGGATCGAAATGTAATGCGATTAGCTACATATGAGATTCTTTTCTGTACAGATATTCCCGGACGAGTCAGTCTCAACGAAGCGATTGAATTAGCAAAACGATTTGGGGGAGAAGAATCGGCGAAATTCGTTAATGGAATTCTTGACCGAGTTGTTGATAGTGTCACCAAAACTGAGCGCAAAGGGGTCGAGGGTGACTAGCTTGAGGAATAAACAGAACGTTTTTAGATAATCATTTCCCTCCTTATTATTGAACTGATTTGTTTGCATTACTTTATGCAATGCTTTAATGTTGCCTCATAGGCCTGTATTCTTTTTTTAATTTTTCATAGCGCGCTTCAAAATCAACAAGGTGCTCACCTTTATATAAGGTGAGTATTATTTGTACTAATACTAATCAGAAAGTATAGCTTACGTTATATACTTTCTGGGGTCCCTTCTCGCTTTTCTTGGCTTTAGGGACTCTCGTCCATCCATGGACAGCGCATCTATGCAACTATTGCTACCGCCACCGCCTGAAGGCTGACAGAATGACTAATACGTGCGAAGACAGTGTCTTCGGGCGCTAATCATTTCTATATATAACTGACATTTAGAAGTAGTAACTAAGGAAATTAGATTAAATTAATTGGAAAATTATAAATATTCATATAATTTATATCTCGTGAGAGGAGGAATTATAATAGGGATTAAAGGAAAACTGCTTTTTAGTTTAATCTTATAAATTAATTGAAATAATGGTATCAATTTAAAGGAAAAAGGCATAAACATCTCGAATAAAGTAGGTATATAAGAATGTCTATTTAGAAATTGAGGAGGAGTCAAATGTACCGCGTTGTTAAAAAAAGAGTATTGGCACCGGCCATTGCCTTGCTAGAAGTTGACGCACCAGCTGTGGCTGCCAAAGTTGAGCCAGGACAATTTGTAATTGTTCGTGTAGATGAGTTGGGTGAGCGCATTCCGTTGACTGTCATGGACTTCGACAGAGAAAAGGGTACCATCACGATTGTTATACAAAATGTGGGATATTCTTCAGCCCTTATTACTGCGATGAATGAGGGAGATGAGTTTCAAGATTTTGTTGGACCTTTAGGTGTAGCTTCAGAAATTGAAAATCATGGTACCGTTGTTTGTATTGGAGCGGGTCTGGGAATTGCTCCGATTTATCCGATCGCACGGGCTTTGAAAGAAGCTGGGAATCATGTGATTTCCGTCTTAGCTTGTCGGAGTGCGGATCTTCTGATTTTAGAAGAAGAAATGCGTGCCGTGAGTGACGAAGTCGTTGTTACCACGGACGATGGCAGTCTGGGCCTTAAAGGGTTTGCGACGACTGGGTTAGCTGAGGTCTTGAAACATGGCCATAATGTTAAGGTGATTTGGGCAATTGGACCCATGGTAATGATGAAATCAGTTGCAGATTACACTCGGGCTTTGCGTATTAAAACGATTGTCAGTATGAATCCAATTATGGTTGATGGAACTGGAATGTGTGGTGCTTGTCGGATTAGCGTGGGAACTGAAACCAAATTTGCTTGTGTGGATGGACCGGAATTCGATGGACATCTGGTTGATTTTGATTTAGCTAGGAAACGTTTAGATTATTATAGGGACGAAGAGAATCGGGCTAAAGCTCGAATGGAATGTAAACATGAGGGAGGGCATCACTAATGACAGAGAATGTTGAAAAGACAAAAAAAGTAAAAGTACCGCGTCACGATATGCCCTGCCAAGAACCTAAGGTTAGAGCACATAATTTTGAAGAAGTTGCTTTGGGTTACACACCGGAAGTAGCTATCGAAGAAGCTAAGCGGTGTTTACAATGTAAGAAGCCTAAATGCATAGAGGGATGTCCCGTAGAAGTTCTCATTCCGGAATTTATTAAAAAGATTGCGGAAGGAGATTTTGAGGAGTCTGCTAGAGTTTTGAAAATTAAGAACTCTTTACCGGCAGTTTGTGGTCGAGTTTGCCCTCAAGAATCTCAATGTGAAAGTAAATGTATTCTGGGAATCAAAGGGGAGTCTGTAGCTATTGGTCGTCTAGAGCGTTTTGCTGCAGACTTTGGCATGAAGTCTGGGAAAGCAACGTTGGAGAAAGTGGAGCCGACCGGTAAACGGGTGGCAATCATCGGGGCTGGGCCTGCTGGATTGGCATGCGCTGGTGATTTGGCAAAAGCTGGGCATGCGGTGACGATCTTTGAAGCCTTGCACGTTGCTGGGGGCGTTTTAATGTACGGAATTCCTCAGTTCCGTTTACCGAAGGAGATTGTGCAGACGGAAATAGCAAACCTTAAACAAATGGGGGTTGAAATTCTCACAAACCAAGTGGTCGGCAAAATTACTTCTGTGGATGAACTGATGGAAAATGGGTATGACGCCGTGTTTATTGGGACAGGTGCCGGACTTCCCTACTTTATGGATATCCCTGGCTTAAACCTTAATGGGGTATATTCCGCGAACGAATTTTTAACTCGGACCAATTTGATGAAGGGTTACAAGTTCCCCGATTATGCAACCCCGGTTAAAGTCGGGAAAAATGTAGCAGTTCTCGGTGCCGGAAATGTTGCAATGGACTCTGCTCGCACCGCCTTGCGTTTAGGCGCAAGAAACGTTTATATCGTCTATCGTCGTTCTCGCGCTGAGATGCCTGCAAGACTTGAGGAACTGGAACATGCGGAAGAGGAGGGTATCCAATTCCATCTCCTAACTAATCCCGTTTCCATAAAAGGGGATGAACGTATGTGGGTTAAAAGCTTAACTTGTTTGCGCTATGAGCTTGGAGATCCAGACGCTTCTGGACGTCGTTCTCCAGTTCCTATTCCAGGCTCAGAATTTGAGATTCCGATGGATACGGTGGTCGTGGCGATTGGGCAAGGACCGAATCCTTTGGTAACAACGTCCACTCCGGGATTGGTTTTGAACAAACGGGGTAATATTGTAGCAGATGACGAAACGCTTATGACTTCTAAGTCGGGTGTTTTCGCAGGTGGAGATATTGTGACCGGTGCGGCTACAGTTATTTTAGCGATGGGAGCTGGTAAAAAGGCTGCTAGTGGTATAGATAAGTATCTAAAAGCAAAGTAAAAGGAGTGTTTCAATTGGCTCAGTTATTGGATGGTAAGGCAGTGGCAAAGGTTCTTAAGGCAGAAGTTAGTGCGGAAATTGCACAGTGGAAAGAAAAAGGGGTACAGCCTAAACTCGCCGTAATTTTAGTCGGTGATGATCCTGCTTCAGTGGTATATGCAAGGTCAAAGCAAAAAGTCGCTGAAGGTATGGGCATGGCCTTTGAACTTTTTACGATGCCTGCAGCTACACCAGAAGCAGATGTTTTAAAGCAAATTGACCTTTTAAACAATGATAAAGATGTGCATGGCATTATGATAGAACTTCCCCTTCCTAAGGGAATTTCAAAAAATATAATTACGTCGGCAGTGCGACCCGATAAAGATGTTGATGGAGGTCATCCCATTAATCGTGGCTATATTTTAAGCGGCGAACAAGGGCTTTTCCCAGCCACTCCAGAAAGTTGTATTGAATTACTTCTGCGCTCTGGGGTTGAGATTGCTGGAAAGCACGTAGTCTTAGTAGGTCGAGGAGAAACTGTTGGCAAACCTCTTGTCTTTATGATTTTGAAGTACAATGCAACAGTAACAATTTGTCACTCTAAAACACCGGATCTACCTTCCTACACTCGCCAAGCCGATATTTTAATTGCCGCCGTAGGCCGCGCTAAGATGATCAAGAAAGACTGGGTTACTACAGGTACAATAGTCGTGGATGCTGGGATTAATGAAATCCCAGGGGGAATTTGTGGAGACGTGGATTTTGAAGGCGTCCAAGAAGTGGCCTCGTTGATTTCTCCAGTACCGGGTGGAGTCGGTTCGTTGACTACTGCCTTACTTATGCGTAATGTTCTTAAAGGAATCGTTCTGCAAGGGAGGACAAATTAATGGATACAAATAAAGTTTGGGAATGGACGACGGAAGAATTTCTGACTGTTTCTGCCAGTTCCTCACCGACACCGGGTGGAGGTAGTGTTTCCGCTTATGTTGGAGCTTTGGCTGCTTCGATGACTTGTATGGTAGCTAATCTCACCATTGGTAAGGAAAAGTATAAAGAGGTAGAGCCCCAAGTGAAAGCGATTTTATCTCAGGCCGAAATGGTACTTTCCCTCTTGAAAAGCGGATTAAGCCAGGATATCGCTGAATTCTCGAATTTCATGGCCGTATTACAAATGCCGAAAAGCACTGATGAGGAAAAAGCCGTGCGTACGGAGAAACTGCAAGAGGTTCTAGTCTCAGCTACGGATACTCCTCTGGGGATTTCTCAGAATTGTTTTAAGGTCTTACAATTAGCACAGGAACTTGCTCCAATTGGCAACAAAGGAGCGATTAGTGATGTTGGTGTCTCGGCATATTTGGCGGAAAGTGCGCTAAAATCTGCAATGCTAAGTGTTGACATTAACCTTCCCGGAATTAAAGATGGAGCGTACCAAGAGCGGGTTAGAGCTGAACGTGCACGTCTCTTCGAACAAGCAGCGATTATTTGTGCAGATACAGTAGCCGTTGTCCAAAGCAGAATGTAAGTGCGGTGCGCGAGGTTCGATGCGCGATGCTCGAATTAGTAGCGGTTATATATAGGATAAAGAAAAAAACCTAGGATGAAGTTTTTACTTCATCCTAGGTTTTTGCTGAACTTATCTAGGCGCAATAGCGTATGAGGTATGAGGATAGAGGTTCGAGCTTCATACCTCATACTTCGAACCTCGATAGTCCCGCTTCAGCATAGAATTAGATGTACGAGGCACTGAGTTTGATGTGCATTAAATTTTAGGATAATATGAAGTAAACTTAGGCTGAAGTTACACACTTCAGCTTAGGTTTTAGTTGAACTAATTCAGGGGCTATATGTGCGACTATTGAAGTTCGAACCTCGAACTTCGTGCCTCGCACATCGATAATGAGGTGAAAGATTGTGCCTAAAATATGGACAGTATCTGAGCTTGTGAGCCAAATCGGTCAAGTACTGCAGGATAGTATAGATTTACAAAACTGCTGGATTAGCGGTGAACTCTCGAATTTTAAAAACCACCTTGCCTCAGGACACTGGTATTTTACTATAAAAGATAAGTCGTCCAGTTTAAAAGGGGTTATGTTTAGAAGCCGATCCGAACGCGTGCGATTTATCCCGGCAGATGGGTTAAAGGTCTTGATTCGAGGAAATATCCGTATGTACGAGCGGGAGGGAACTATTCAATTCTACGCGGAAGAGATGGAGCCGAGCGGACTAGGTCAGCTCTATTTGGCATTTGAGCAACTTAAAAAGAAACTGGCTGAGGAAGGGTTATTTGATCCTTTAGCTAAAAAGGAGATCCCACGTTTCCCTCGACGGATTGGGATCGTGACAAGTCCGACGGGAGCTGCCATTCGGGATATAGTAAACATTATGGAACGTCGACACCCAGGGATGTCATGGATCTTAGCGCCCTCTGCAGTCCAAGGGGAAGCCGCACCGCGGGAATTGGCTCAGGCAATCACTCGGCTCAATCGCCATGGAGCAGTAGATGTAATTATCATTGGCCGTGGAGGAGGTTCTTTGGAAGAGCTATGGGCCTTTAACACGGAAGTAGTTGCTCGTGCTATTGCTGCATCTGTCATACCGGTCATCTCAGCTGTGGGGCATGAAACAGATGTGACCATCTCGGATTACGTAGCAGATTTGAGAGCGCCAACCCCTTCAGCGGCGGCTGAACTTGCCGTACCTATTTTACAGGATTTGCAGTTTTATGTGGCTCAACTAAGTGTTCGGCTGCAAGGTGGAATGAGAATGCACATCGAGCGGAAGCGTCAGATCCTGGAAGGGATTGCTAACAAGGGGCCGCTCAAAGATCCTTTCTGGCGTATCGATCAGAGTCGTCAACGGATAGATACCTTGCAAATGCGCCTTCAGGAGTGCATGACTAGATTTCTAGCGGACAAAAATGGTATACTGAATTTATTGACTGCTAAATTGGATTTACTGAGTCCTTTGGCTATTCTAGGTCGAGGATACTCTTTGACTTACGATGCAGAAGGAACTCTTCTGCGCTCCGCGAGCCAAGTAGAGCTTCAGGAACAGATCCGGATTCGTTTAGGAGAAGGTACTTTAAGTTGTCAAGTTTTAGAGAAGGAGATTGAATCATGAGCAAAGAAAAGCGGACGGATGACCTCTTTGTTGAGCTTTCTGAGCTTGAAGAATTGCCAGTTACATTTGATGAGCAGGAAGAAGAAACCGTTTCACTGGAAACAAGTCTTCAACATTTGGAAGAGATAGTTAAAACACTGGAGCAAAAAGATCTTCCTTTAGAAAAGGCCTTAAGTTCCTTCAAGGAAGGTGTAGGTCTTGTTCAGTATTGTTCTAGCTTGCTGAATCAAGCGGAAAAGCAGATGGAAATACTACTTGAAGGTCCTGATGGACAGTTGCAGATAAAACCCGCAAGTTTTGAAATGGAAGGATGAACGTCGAACGTGTTCAAGGTAACCTTTCAACGATATCTCACCATGATTGAACAATTCCTCGCCCAGTTGTCATGGGACAAGGATATCTTAAATCAGAGTATGCATTATTCCCTAATCGGAGGAGGGAAACGTATTCGGCCAGTTTTGGCACTAGCTTCCGCAGAATCCGTGGGTGGAGACCCTGAAACAATTCTGCCTGTTGCGATTTCGCTGGAGCTAATTCATACATATTCTTTAATACATGATGATTTGCCAGCTATGGATAATGACGACTATCGAAGGGGAAGATTATCAAATCATAAGGTATTTGGAGAGGCTAACGCAATTTTGGCTGGGGATGCGTTATTGACTTATGCCTTCGAACTACTTGCCGACCCAGGAGTTGGCCAGCCTGAGAGACAGCTTCGTATTATTCGAGAAGTTGCAGTAGCTGTCGGAAAAGATGGTATGGTTGGAGGACAGGTTGCGGATGTAGCCGGTGAAGGACAAATGCTGACATTGGGCGAAATAGAAAAGATTCATAAGGGGAAAACAGGTGCCTTGTTGACTGCTTCTGCACGACTCGGAGGAATTTTAGCGGGAGGAACGGAACAGCAGGTTAGGGCACTGACCGATTATGCTCAAGCGTTGGGATTGGCATTTCAAATAAAAGACGATATTTTGGATGTAGTAGGGAACAGTGAAATACTCGGTAAGCCAGCAGGGAGTGACTTTCGTCAGGGTAAATCGACTTACGTTTCTTTGCTTGGACTCGAAGGCGCTGAGTATCAATTACACGCCCAAATTCAAAAAGCACAAGCTGCTTTGAAACCGTTAGATGAAGGCGCAATCTTTCTAAGTGAGCTAGCATACTATATTGAACAACGCCAGCATTGAAAGAGGTCGTTATCATGTCCATTATCCCTGGAATATTTTCCAATACAATTCTAGTTTCAGCTGTGACAGCTTGGGCTATAGCCCAAATACTTAAAGTCTCTGTGAGTGTGATATTGTTAAGGAAACTTGATTTCCAACTCATTTTTAGCTCAGGCGGTTTCCCAAGTTCCCACTCTGCAACAGTGAGTACTTTGGCTTTAGGAATTGGGAAATATTATGGCTGGGATTCCCCTATTTTTGCCGTATCCGCAGTTTTTGGGATGATTGTGTTGTATGACGCGACAGGCGTACGGCGAGCCGCTGGGAAACAGGCGGAAGTCCTCAATCAGTTAATTGAACGGTTGTATCCGATCCTTAATTTTGATCAAGATCAATTGAAAGAACTAATTGGACATACCCCATTAGAAGTTTTTGGGGGCGTGATCGTAGGGATCATTGTAGGGCTTCTCATATAAAGCGAAGCGAGAGGCTCGAAGCTCGAAACGCGGAAGTATTAAGCACGATGATCGAACTTCGCGTCTCGAACCTCGTGCATCGCAAAGAACAAGGGGGCAAAGCAGGATGGGGCTGCTCGAAAGTATTCATGCACCGAAGGACTTGCACACATTAGATTGGAATGAACTTGAGGAACTAGCGCAAGAGATTCGGCAAGAAATGATTGACGTGGTCTCCCGAAATGGTGGTCATCTGGCGCCGAACCTCGGGGTCGTGGAACTTACCTTGGCATTACACAGGACATTTGATAGCCCTTGCGACAAGATTATCTGGGATGTCGGTCATCAGACTTATGTACATAAGCTCTTAACCGGTCGAGTGGATCAATTTAAAACAATTCGTCAATATCACGGCCTGTCTGGCTTTCCTAAGCGGGAAGAAAGCGCCTGTGATTGTTTTGAAACTGGCCATTCTAGTACGTCCATCTCCGCAGCAGTTGGATTTGCCAAAGCTCGTGATGTCCTGGGAGAGTGCCATAATGTTGTGGCGGTGATCGGAGATGGGGCAATGACGGGTGGCATGGCCTATGAGGCGTTAAACCATGCCGGACATACTAAAACAAATATGATTGTGGTACTAAATGATAACGAAATGTCAATTTCTCCAAATGTGGGGGCCATGTCATCCTACCTTAATCGATTGAGATCTGATCCGCGGTATGATAAGAGAAAAGAGGATATTGATTACCTGTTAAAACGAATTCCGGTTATTGGAACAAAAGTTGCTAAAGCGGTTGCCAAAGCCAAAGATAGTTTAAAGTATCTTCTCGTTCCGGGATTAATTTTTGAGGAACTGGGTTTCACGTATCTGGGACCGATTGATGGACATGATCAAGTCTTGGTTGAACAGCTTTTAGACCAGGCTAAAAATAAAAAGGGGCCAGTACTTGTCCATGTCGTGACGCGTAAGGGGAAAGGGTACAAACCCGCAGAGGAAAACCCAGATATTTTTCATGGAGTTGGACCGTTTGATCCGGAAACAGGAAAAATTATCAAGAAATCAGCTCCACCTACCTATACGGCGGTTTTTGGCGAAACTCTTTGTTCGCTCGCCAAGGAAGACCCTAAGATCGTTGCAATCAGTGCAGCTATGCCAGGTGGGACGGGACTTAACATATTTGCGAGTCAATTTCCCGATCGTTTTTATGATGTTGGAATTGCAGAACAACATGCCGTAACCTTTGCTGCCGGGTTGGCGTTTGGTGGCCTTAAACCTGTCGTTGCCATCTACTCAACTTTTTATCAGCGGGCCTATGACCAAGTCCTGCACGACATTTGTTTACAGCAGGCCAATGTTGTCTTAGCGATAGACCGTGCTGGAGTGGTTGGGGATGACGGACCTACGCATCATGGAGTCTTTGACATTTCGATCTTCAGGATTATTCCTAATCTGGTCTTTATGGCTCCCAAGGATGAAGACGAATTGCGACATATGCTCTATACGGCGTTACAGCATTGCGGACCAGTGGCATTACGTTATCCAAGATCCGTAGGTCAAGGCGTGACTATGGATAAGCCGTTAAAGGAAATCCCAATCGGTAAAGCAGAAGTTTTACGCGAAGGTAGGGATGTGACCTTGATTGGGATTGGGCCTATGGTTACAACCTGTCAACTGGCGGCTCAGGAATTACGTCATCGAGGTGTGGAGGCAGCGGTAATTAACTTGCGTTATATTAACCCACTCGATCGCCTACTTCTCTCACGTTATGCTCGTCTAACCAAAAAGATAATCACGATCGAAGACCATACCCTTAAGGGCGGTATGGGAAGCGCCATTTTAGAACTTCTGGAAGAGGAAGGAATTGATGGAGTTGAAATAGAACGGATTGGGTATGATGGCTTCGTAGATCAGGGATCAATTTCCCAACTTCATACCGTACATGGCTTATCAGTTAAGGGAATCGTACAAGCTGCAGAACGCTTGGGATTGTTTCGTCGTGTCGCAGGGTCCTAGTAGGGTCTGCTCATGGGTGAAAAGAAGGGGCGGAAGGGATATTGTGGCTAAAGGGAAGGCACGCATTGATGTTTTAATGGTTAAAAACGGGTTAGCAACTAGTCGCGAAAAGGCCAAGGCAACGGTCATGGCGGGGATTGTGTTTGTCCGTGGGCAACGTGTGGATAAGCCCGGCACGGAATTACCAGAAGACGTTATGATCGAACTGAGAGGGGAATCCCTGCCGTTTGTTTCTCGAGGCGGATTAAAACTAGCCAAAGCGGTAGAGGCTTTTTCGCTCTCCTTTAAGGATAAAGTGGTTGCAGATATAGGGTCTTCGACTGGCGGCTTTACGGATTGCGTCTTACAAAACGGTGCGAAACGAGTGTATGCTGTGGATGTCGGATATGGACAGTTGGATTGGAAGCTCCGTACGGATACCCGTGTTGTCTCTATGGAACGGGTGAATGCTCGCTATTTAAATAAAGATTCTCTTCCTGAGCAGATGGACTGGATTGTTTCAGATGTTGCCTTTATCTCAATTACGAAGATATTTTCAGCCATGCTTGCCATTCTTAAAGAAGACGGGCAGGTGTTGTCTTTAATTAAGCCTCAATTCGAAGCCGGACGTGAACATGTGGGAAAAAAAGGTGTCGTCAAAGATATAGTAGTTCATAAGCAAGTTTTGGAATCTGTCCTTAACCAAGCAGAAAATGTTGGCTTTCAGGTTTTTGGTTTGGATTATTCGCCGATTCGTGGCCCAGAAGGAAATATAGAATACCTTGCTTGGCTGGGGTTACAAAAGGGGACAAGAATAGAATGGCATTTAGAGCTTGAACGCGTGGTTCAAAATGCCCAGAAAGAGACGGATTAACGAATGGAAAGAGTCGTTGGTTTATGGCTCAACATGAGTAAACCGGAAGCACAGACTTTTAGCCTACAAATTAGACCTTGGTTTGAATCCCGCGGCTGGGATGTTTTAACAGAATGGAAAGAGATAATAGAACACAGAGCCCAATTTCTTATTTCATTAGGTGGTGATGGAACGCTTCTTCAAGCAGCTCGAGAAGGAGCATCATTTGGGATTCCGGTATTAGGGGTAAATCTTGGTCGGTTAGGCTTTTTATGTGAAATTGAGCGAGAAGACTTATTTAACGCTTTAGAAAAGGTTTTGAGTCAGGACTATAAAATTGAACAACGTTTGATGTTGAGTGCTGTTGTTATTCGGGCTGGTGCAGTCGATCAAACTCATATCGTTTTAAATGATGTTGTGTTTTCTAGAGAGAGCACAGACTCAGTAATTACTCTTCAAGCGAATCTATCGGGGGAACCCACCATAAGTTATCCTGCCGACGGGTTGATAGTTGCGACTCCAACTGGTTCTACTGCCTATGCGCTTTCAGCTGGGGGACCAATCATCAGTCCAAATGTTCAAGCAATTTTACTAACGCCTTTGGCAGCACATTCCTTGTCTGCACGCCCTGTGGTTGTCTCGGATTTGGAAGAAATTGAAATTATTCTAGCAAGTGGTAAGCAATGCATGGTGACCTTCGATGGACGGCATAGTGTCAGGATTTGCTCAGAAGAAACAGTTATTATTAAAACTGCTAAGGTAAAGGCTCAACTTATTCGGTTAGGAAGTCGAAGTTTCCCCCAAGTGGTGCGAGAGAAGTTAAAGGATCGTTGGCACGAGTAAAATCGAGATTTGAGATTCGAGATTCGAGGCAAGAAAGGTTATGCGCAAGGTGTGACTTAGGGGCGTGTATGTGCTATACGCGAGCTTCGAACTTCGAACCCCGAACTTCGAGAAGGAGGGTAGTGTATGAAAGCTCGACGTCAGATGAAAGTTCAGGAAATTATCACCAAAGAGATCATTCGCACTCAGGAAGATCTGGCAGATAAATTACACCAGTCCGGCTTTGATGTCACGCAGGCAACGGTCTCCCGGGATATTAAGGAAATGGGTCTAATTAAAGTCCCTAGCGCAGATGACGATTACCGCTATGCTGTTCCTAATGAAGTACATCCGACCAATCTGCAAGATCGCCTTAAGCGTGTGCTTCGTGAAACCGTAGTTTCCATTAATGACACAGAAAGCTTAGTCGTTATTAGAACGATTCCCGGAAATGCCCATGCCTTAGCGGCAGTCCTGGATAATAGCAATTGGGAAGAGGTCATTGGCACTGTAGCTGGGGATGACACGATTCTTTTAGTCATCAAGCCAAAAGAAGCAGTTTCGGGGGTCTTAGAGCGGATTACCACCTTGCTTGGATAGGAGGGGCATTATGCTTGCTGAGTTGAACGTTGAAAGTTTTGGCCTGATGGAAGCGGTACGCTTAAAGTTTGGTCGAGGGTTAACGGTTTTCACGGGAGAAACTGGCGCAGGAAAATCAATGCTGATTGACGCGCTCGGGGTTCTTTTGGGTGGACGAGCCAGTGCAGAGCTTATCCGGCATGGGGAAGCACAGGCGCGGGTTGAGGGGCTCTTCGAAGATCTTGCCCCAGAATCTTTAATGAGCCTTGAATTGGCGGGTTATCCCGTCGAAGAAGGCCAATTATTTCTCTATCGCGAAATCAATGTCTCAGGCAAAAATATCTGCCGCCTTCAGGGGCGGACAATTCCGCTGACCCTCTATCGTTCACTCTGTGAAGGGCTTGTGGATATTCACGGCCAAATAGACCATCTGTCTCTCTTTCGCCCAGAGACCCATCGAGATCTATTAGATGCGCTTGGAGAGCTTCATGATGATGTCAGTTTAGTAAATGAAGCTGCGAAAGTCTATCACGTGATTATCCGCAAAGAAAGGGAGTTGTCAATTTCCGAAGAGGAACGTCAAAAGAGAGAGGAAATCCTTCGCTATCAAATTGAGGAAATTGATCTTATTAACCCGCTTCCTGGAGAAGAGGCAGAACTCACTCAGGAGAAGAAACGTTTAACCAATGCGGAACGGATTACGAATTTGGTTTCTGAAGCCTACGTTTCCCTTTATGAGGGTACATCGGGCAAATTTGCAGCTTTTGATCTGTTGGGTCAAGCACGTAAAGCTCTTCAAGAGCTGGCTCGGCTGGATGAAGACTTTAATGTAATTGATCAAGTCGAATCCATATATTATGCTGTAGAAGACTTAGCCGACCAAGTCAGGGTGTATAAGGATAACTTTGAGTCTGAATCAGGAAGGCTCGAACTGATTGAAGAGAGGCTGATTCAGTTAACTAGGCTCCGAAAATATGGGACAAGTTTATATGATGTTTTGGAAAGACGTTTGAGAATGTTTGAAGAATTGGATCAAATTACACATATCCAGGAACAATTTGAAGCAATTCATAAAGAGAAGAAAGCGGCGCTCCTTGCCTATAAAACGGCCTCCGAGCTGCTCAGCCAGAAGCGTCTTAAAATTGCTGAACGTATCGAAGGTGGGCTAACTCTCGAACTTGCCGATCTGAGCTTAGAGAGAAGTCGATTTGAAGTCCGGTTCGTGTCTAACTCAGAGCCAACGACCGGTGGCGCAGAGATGGTAGAATTTTATTTCTCGGCCAATCTCGGAGAACCTCCTAAACCCTTGGCAAAAGTCGCTTCTGGAGGAGAGATGTCTCGCTTAATGTTAGCCTTAAAAAGTTTATTGGCTAAAGTGGAGTCTGTAGGGACCTTCATCTTTGATGAGGTTGATAGCGGGGTTGGCGGTAGGACGATTCATAAAGTTGGTGAAAAGCTAGCTAAAATTGCCCAAAGTAAACAAGTTTTTTGTATTACTCATGCAGCGCAAGTTGCCGCTTTTGCAGATATTCATTATGGCATTGTTAAAGAAGTGAATGGAGAAAGAACTCGAACGCAGGTTGAACCATTGGCCGAATTCGAGCGTATTGAGGAGCTTGCTCGGATGCTCGGGGGTGGGGAAGTAGAAATAACACGTAAGCACGCTCAGGAGTTATGGCAACGATCTGGACATAAATAAAATTACATAATTATGTTATTTATTTTTTTGAAGAGACTGCAAGACTTAAATATGCAGTCTTTTTTATGTCTCAATTACCATTGTTTTAGAAAATATGGAACGTATTTTACAGGATGAAATGCAGCAGATTTGGTTAATTTAACATAGAATTCACTTAAACTTATTGACGAAGCTCTAAAAATGAGGAAAAGGAAGAAAATGGGGAGAAATAGAGTGGAGGGTGATAAGAGAGTGAAGAGAAGGAGCATTTTTCTATTTTTTGTCAGTCTCTTGATCTGTACCTTCCTAAGTTTTAATCCAAACTTTCAACAGATGGTAAAAGCTCCTGATCAATATCTCAGTAAAGAAGCGATTCAATTAAATGGTGTATGGCCTAAACTTATTAAGGTAGAAAAGGTGTCATCGAATCATATTATTACTGTATCGTCAGGGATGACTAATTCTCTAAGGTCAGAAAAACTGGAAGTGTCTTACAAGCTTTTTGGGATTTTTCCTTTAAAATCCGGTGAGGTTGAAGTGATGAAGCCCATGAAATTGATACCGGGGGGACAATCCATTGGTGTAACTTTACAGACAAAAGGTGTTTTGGTAGTCGGACAGGCACCAGTAGTGGACAAAACCGGAAGAAAAGTATTCCCTGCCAAAGATGCCGGAATCGAAGTAGGAGATATTCTCTTAAAAATTAACAACCAAGAAGTTCGTACAGATCAGGAGGTGTCAAATGCAATTCATGTAGCTGGGCAACAAGAAGGAAACGTTAATGTGGTATATAAGCATCAAGGTCAGATTTTGGAAAGAATTATCAAACCAATTTTTTGTACGGAAACTAGTAGATATCGGCTGGGTTTATTTGTACGAGATGAAGCCGCAGGGGTTGGGACCCTCTCTTTTTTAGACCCAGTTTCTAAGCAATATGGCGCTCTTGGACATGTGATCACAGATGTAGATACTAATCAGAAAATTGAAGTCTCAAACGGGAAGATCATTGCTTCTACGATTTATGCCATCGAAAAAGGTAAACGTGGTCATCCGGGTGAGAAAATTGGATCATTTGTTACGAATTCAGTCTTTACAGGAACGATCGAAAAAAATACCATGACAGGTATCTTTGGTACAATGAGTGGTCAAATAGTAAACCCTTATTATAAAGAAGCAATTCCTGTTGGCTGGGAATCTGAAGTTAAAGTTGGTCCTGCTAAGATATATACAGTCATACAAGGGGAAAAGATTGAGGAGTTTGAGGTAAATATTGATCGGGTTATGCACAATCGTACAGATAGTAAAAACATGATTGTACGAGTAACTGATCCAAGGCTACTGGAGGTTACGGGTGGTATCATTCAAGGTATGAGTGGAAGTCCAATTATTCAAGACGGTAAAATCATCGGAGCTGTAACACATGTTTTTGTAAATGATAGTCAACGTGGATACGGAGTGTTTATTCAAAATATGATCAATGAGAGTAGTCAATTGGTAAAAAACAGAGCGGCTTAAAGTGTAGAGAAGTATTGAACAACTTTTTTAATAGAGCAGACTTTATTAAAAGGCTGCTCTATCTTCAATACTAGTCAAGTATAAACTGACTGTACCAGTTAGAAATTATTACTTTCTGGCAACTAAAGCCACCGCCGACGCCTGAAAAGTCCCTTCTCGCCATCCTTGGCTACAGGCCATTTATGGCCAGCGCTTAGCGCTAGCCAAGTTTTCTTTATAATACTTAGTATTTATCCCTTTTCAAAAGAAGGAGATAGTAAACGATTGTCGAAATAATAGATTTAACATAACAGAAATGGGGGAGGATCCTGGGAAATGCAAAGACCGATACGAGTCTTATTGGCAGACGACAATCGAGAATTTGTCGAGATAGTTAAAGAATTTATTGAACGGCAAGAAGATATGGTGCTTGTTGGGGTAGCGTATCATGGCAATGAGGCTCTGGAACTTATTTCTCGGGAAGAACCTCACGTTGTGCTATTAGATATTATTATGCCTCACCTTGATGGTTTGGGTGTTCTTGAAAAACTTCAAAATTCATCTCAAAGACCAAAAATTATTATTCTAACTGCGTTTGGACAGGAATCAATGTCCCAACGGGCCGTAAACCTAGGAGCGAATTACTACATATTAAAACCTTTTGATTTGGACACATTGGGTAAACGAATTCGTCAATTACATGATGACTTTCCGGATTCATTTAATGGAGTTCAACAAACAAATGCGGGGATAAATGTGAAAAGTATGTCAAATGTTCAATTCTCAAATGGCATCTTGCCACCGACGACGAAAAACCATGAAGTTGAAGTGACGCGTATGATTCATCAGATGGGGGTACCAGCGCATGTTAAAGGGTACCAGTATTTACGGGATGCTATTGTTAACGTGGTTCTCGATGTATCGCTGCTTGGAGCAGTTACTAAAGAGCTTTATCCTATGATTGCAGAGAAATATCAGACTACCCCTAGTCGTGTCGAACGTGCAATTCGTCATGCCATTGAGTTAGCTTGGGATCGTGGTAACGTTGATTTTATGAATCGTTTTTTTGGCTACACCATTAATGTCGATCGTGGCAAACCTACAAATTCGGAATTTGTGGCGATGGTCGCTGATAAATTGCGTATGTCGATGCTTTATTAAGGGTTAAGTCATACCAGGGGTCCAGGGTTTATGAAACAGGATGTATAGCGACAAACTATATAAAATAGGTTTGAATTTCAATCCTAAACCTACAAACTAGTGTAGTTTATCGCGACTAACTTTTTGTCCGCAAACATCTCTATGTTAAAAAAACTTGGAGGTGTTTTTCGGCATGAAATTAACCCAATTGACATAAGTATTGAAGAATTTAGATGCTGGCATATTTAATAGTAGATTTTAATAGGTATATATCAAAAAGCGACACATCGGAACGGGTCTCAACATTTAAGTGTAAGACACATTAATGGGTATAAAAGGGGAGGATGTTTGGCGGGTTTTGAGCGTGTTGGACGGCGGGAGGATCTTGCGAACGGGCTTCTAGAAAAGAGAGAATGGAAGATTTATGAAAACCCTTGTCAATTTGCTATACCAGTTGGCGCTTGCTTGTAAAGCGTCTTTTTGTTTGTAAAATATTGGACCGATTTAAGTAGGAGGTATTTAGCAACTAATCGAGAATCATTGCATAAAGAGTCGAATAATAGAAAGTACTTATAGAATTAGCGAGTTTATACTAATAGTACGAGCGAACCGTAGTAAGGAGAATGCAAATGACTTAACCCGAAGTACACAGGGACAGGAGGAGTTACCATACCAAGCATATTTAGTGGGTTTCCCGTTACAAGTATCGGCAACTAGGTTTTGAGTCATTAACGAAAGGGGTTAAATATGAATAACAAAAAATTAACTCAGTATAAAAATAATAATAAGTTTTATTTATTTGCGATTTTTACTCTAAGTATTATTCTCTTTTTGGGGAGAACGAGCCACCCTGTGTTTGCAGAAAATGTTGGTCAAACACCTGAAGTAAATTGGACAATGCCCTCTGTTTTTTTTGAAAGCAACAGCGGATCTATAGGGACTGATGTTAAGCAAACAAATGATGGAGGATTTATAGTGGTCGGTAAAACAGTCACTATAGGTGATTATCCAAAAAATAAAGATGGATTCTTACTAAAAGCAGATTCAAAAGGTAATGTTATTTGGAAACACATTTACCCATCTGATAGTATGATTTCTGGTAGAAATACATCGTTTTCTTCAGTTGATTTAACAGATTCGGGATACATTGTTGTAGGAGATAACTTTATATTTAAAGTAGATGGATCAGGGGGTATAGTATGGAAAAAAGAATTAGGAGATAAATCCCATCTATTCTCACCTAGTTCTAATATATACCTAAGTAGCGTGCAAACTACTAGTAAAGGAAATTATATAGTAGCAGGTAGTTATCGTGATAATATTAATAACACCTATTATTTGTATACAGCGGAATATGATACAGACGGTAATACAATTTGGTATAAATTAAGTAATAGTAGTAATCACGCATCTTTTGTAAGCGTTAAGCAAATTACTGATGGCTTCTTAGTAGTGACTGAATTAAAAGGATCAGTTTATGTCCTGAAAATGGACCTCTTAGGGAATAAAATCTGGGAAAAAACTTATTCTGGTTTACAAATAGCTTTCGGATACTCTGGTATTGAGACAAAAGGAGGATATATCATAGCCGGAAGTACTTCTAATGGGCATTATTCCGGATACCTTCTTAAGATCGACGAGAATGGTAACAAAATTTGGGATAAAGTATATACAAATTATTCAGGGTTCTATTCAGTAAAGGAAACTTTAGATGGTGGTTTCATTTTACTTGAGGATTTATCAGTTAATTTACTTAAGACTTCATCAGTTATAAAAATTGACGATGAGGGAAATATTCAATGGAGTAAGGAAAATCCATTTTACACCCGAATAAATGCAATAGAGCAAACGGAAGATGTGGGGTACATAATAACTGGATATAATGATCACAGTAATGGGAAATCTTTATATCTTGCCAAACTTAAACTAAATAATGCCTCAACCGCTCAAGTTATTACAGGAGTTAGCCTAGATAGAAGCAGTGCTTCTATAATTGTAGGGTCTGACGTTACTTTGACAGCTAACATAGATCCGACTAATGCTACCAATAAGAATGTTACTTGGAAGTCAAGTAACATAGCAGTAGCTACAGTGGACGCAAACGGCAAAGTAATAGGAGTCAGCGATGGAACAGCAACGATCATTGTAATAACGGCAGATGGAAGTAAGACGGCCACTTGTACGCTTACAGTTACAGAAAACGATACTATCAAACAGAACATCCAACTTGACAAGGAATGGCAAATTATATTTAATCAGCCAGTAGATGCCAGCACACTTCAAAACAATATTGTTATTAGACGGACGGACGTAATATTTATTAAGGAAGATTCCTTTCCTATTAGTCCCGCTTTAGATCCAAACGATCCAAATGTAGTTATTGTTAAACATTCTATGCCTTTCGTCGCTGGGGCCACTTATGAACTGTCAGTGAATGTTGGAATCAAAAACATGTCAGGAGAATCATTGTCTAAGGCGTCAGGTTTATCTTTCACGACTCTAGCAGAGTAATACTGAGAACTGAGCATTTTTTTCAAAAGGGTTATTGGATGATATATAAGAATTCTCCTACACTCTCGTGGTGTAAGGAGAATTCTTTTAAATATCTTTCCTTGACACTAAACCGTTAGAATCCGAGATGCAGTTTTAGTACAATTGCAGATTACCGGAGATTGCATCAAATAATTGCTTAGCCAGAAAAGTCTCTGCCTAAAAGAGTGCATAGTCAAGTCATTATGGCAATAAAAAAGCCGCTAGCAAAATCTCTAATGGGTATGAGAGTTGGTGAAAATGGGTAGAGTGATCTGTTAATTAATTTACATTTTCATCAGACTATGGGGTAAAATAATAAAAGAAGTTAGGCTTAGAAAGAGGGAAACATTTTGGAAGAGCAAAACCAACCAGAAAAACGCATCGAAGGAGAAGTGCTATTTAAAGGACGAATGCTCCGTGTAGAGCGGGATACGGTACGATTGCCAAATGGACTTCAGACGTCTCGCGAAATTATTAGGCATCCGGGAGCGGTTGCGATCATAGCTTTACAGGATCAACAGTTGCTCTTGGTTCGACAATTTCGCTATGCCATCGCCCAAGAAACCTTAGAAATCCCGGCAGGGAAAATCGACTTTCAGGAACCCCCCCATGACTGTGCTGTAAGAGAACTCCGTGAAGAAACTGGTTACCGGGGGACAATGGAACATATTAGCACCTTTTATACCACGCCAGGTTTTACAGATGAGGTGATGCATCTTTTTTTTGCTCGAGATTTGGTCTGGGATCCGTTGGCTCCGGACGAAGACGAATTTATTGGGGTGGAAAGAATCCCTTGGGAAGAGGCCGTACAAATGGCTCAACAGAACAAGTTTAATGACGGTAAAACTATACTTGGGATTTTACTTGTCAAGGGCCGAATGGGATGATTTTTGCAGATTTGCAACGCTTTGCCGGAGAAAAGGGGCAGCTTGGATTATGAAAGTCCGTCGCGGAGAACTAAAGGTGGTTGAGGGTGGAGGGGGTTTATTCGGTAGAGTTGTGGACATACTTTCCCCGTTCGTGGAATAAGATTTCATAGGATGGAGGGGAGGGATGCTCAGGATGTGGAAGAAACTTGGCGAACACATTCGTCAATATTGGGTCATTTATCTCACGCTTTCTAGTGTCTATCTTGCAGGTGTGGTGTTTGGAGCGGTCGGAGTTGGTGCCTTGGGGGTATCTGAAACCTCTCAATTGGGGAAATTCCTGGATACTCTTTTAATAAGCCAACCGAAAGCACTGGATCCGATATTTTTAGGACAACTTGCTAGGGATATGTTTATTATGATGGCAGGAATTTGGATTTTAGGACTCACGATTATTGGGGCCCCCTTAATTTACCTCATTGTCTTTACACGGGGATTTATTCTTGGGTTCACCGTGAGTTTTATCATTGGAGTAAAAGGGTCGCTTGGGCTCGGCTTGATTCTAATGACCGTTCTTGTTCCTGCTTTCTTGGCTATTCCTTTACTGCTTCTCGGTGCAGGACTCGCCACGATTTTTTCGTTTCTGTTACTTCGAGGCAAGGCTAGAGGGGAATCGCTACGTAGAGAATTCCTATATTACACGGCTGCCGCAACGTTTGTTAGTATTGGAGCAGTTGCAGTTGGCGTCGTGCAAGGATATTTTTCGATTCTTGGGGTGCGCTTTTTTAGACTTTAATAATACGAATGGAGTACTTATTGGGAACTGAATTGAGGACAATCCGACAATCCATCGAGAGCATTAAACTTCTTGTGTGTGGCATAATAATTTAACGAGGGTTAATGATTAAGATGGAGGTAGTATTATGCTGATCGGAATACCAAAAGAGATAAAAAACAATGAAAGTCGAGTCGCTATTACCCCTGCAGGTGTCCATGCTTTAACTCTGACGGGGCACCAAGTTGTTGTAGAAAAATCTGCTGGGGAAGGTAGTGGAATCAGCGATAAGGAGTATAGCGAAGCGGGTGCTCAGATTCTTGATTCTGCCGAGAATGTTTGGACCGCTGACATGGTCATGAAAGTCAAAGAGCCCCTTGCTACCGAATACGCATATTTTAAACCCAGACAAATATTGTTTACATATTTGCATTTGGCGAATGAACCAGAATTAACCAAAGCCCTGATTGAAAAAGAAGTAGTAGGGATTGCCTACGAAACCATCCAATTAGATGATGGTTCATTGCCGTTGCTTATTCCAATGAGCGAAGTAGCTGGGCGCATGGCGATACAAATTGGGGCTCAATTACTTGAAAAACCTAATGGTGGAAAAGGGGTTCTACTTGGCGGAGTCCCTGGAGTAACTCCTGCCAATGTAACCATTCTCGGCGGCGGAATTGTGGGCACGAACGCAGCCAGGATGGCTATCGGACTTGGAGCCGGAGTTACAATAGTCGAACGAAGTGCACAGCGATTACGAGAGATTGACGAAATCTTTAACGGTCGTGTACGAACTTTAATGTCTAATCCTTTTAATATTGCCAATAGTGTAGCTAAAGCGGATTTGCTGGTTGGTGCCGTACTGATCCCTGGTGCTCGTACACCTCATTTAGTTTCAGAAGAAATGGTGAAAGCTATGATGCCTGGTAGCGTCATCGTCGATGTTGCGATCGACCAAGGCGGTAGCATTGCCACTATTGACCGGATCACGACGCATAGTAAGCCCACATATCTTAAATATGGAGTTGTTCATTACTCTGTTGCGAATATGCCAGGAGCAGTAGCCCGAACGTCAACCTATGCCTTAACCAATGTAACGTTAGGATATGCACTTGAGATTGCAAATAAAGGTTATTTTAAAGCGATCCGCGAAAATCGTTCACTTCGCAAAGGAATTAACGTCATCAACGGCAAGTTAACCTATAAGGCAGTCGCCGAAGCTCTCAACATTATGTATACACCACTAGAAGAAGCGTTACTTTAAGTCGAGGTTCTTGTTGTCATAATGAAATTTGAGTAATTGACTTCGGTGACCTATTCAGGTATAATTACATTGAAATGTGGTAATTCTGCCTCATATTGATAACATTTGTTAAGATCTCCTTTACTGGAGGTTTTTTCTCTTTATCATTAAAACTCATTTTCACCACTTATTATATAACTTTAGAATTCATGAATTACAATAGTTTTACATTTTGCGAGTAGAGAAGGAGATTGTATCGTGTTAGAACAATTGAAAATTGACCAAGAATTTACGCAAGCTCAGATTGATCAAATGGCAGATAGTTTTGTAAGATATATTCTTGAAATTGCAGAATGGGGCGAAAAAATTGATGAACATCATATGGATGCAATCTTGGAGATTGTACTTATTAAATACGGAACTAATATTGAATTGTCAGATGATTTAATGGAAATTATTGCGAAATTAAAAGACCTTAACTTGAATTCAGTCCTAAAACAATTTCCGGAAAATGAAGTACAGAGAGCATTCGAACATATTAAATTAGCATTGAGTGAAGTTGAGGAACATCTTCAAAGAAATATGGAGGAAATGGAAGAGTAGGACTGTTTGTTTTTCCAACAACAGATTAATAGATGAAACTTTGGTTGAATTGAGTGTTTTGAATGTACTCCTCATTTATTTGAGGGGTCTTTTATTTATGTTTAAAAAGCAATATGAAGAGAATTGAGCTCTTTTCTAGGATAAGGACAATCTGGTAATGCATAGGTTTTAGGGATAGGGGGGAGTGTGCATTGCCAACTAAACGATGGAGTCATTTTTTTATGTATCTTGTGAGGGTGTTTATCCTCCTTACTTTACTTGCCGTACTCTTGCCAAAGTTAGCTGCGGCTTGTAACATTTGGATGTCTTCTCGCTTGCATAATGAGCAAAGACCAATCGGAAACCCACTGCGTGTTGAAGCACCAGGGTGGAGCAAGTTTGTCATTCAGTTGTTCCCGGCTACTCAGAAAGAACGATAATTTTTCATAGAGGAAAACAGTTGAAAAGGAAAATCCCCTTCTAATGTAGAATGTTCTAGGAAAGGGGGGGAGATTAAGTGACCTCCAAGGAACAACTTTTGAAACAGTATATGATCTACCTTCATGTTGAACGGGGGCTTTCAGAGAATACACGTCAGGCTTATGAGCGTGATCTACGCCAATTAATGATCTTCCTTACACAGCGGGGGACAGATTTTACCGGATGTGAGGCCAATGATCTATTTTTGTTTCTTCTTAAATGGAAAGACGTGGGGAAATCACCTCGAAGTATTGCTCGTTGCAATGCAACTCTACGAGGATTTTTTGCGTTCTTGTTGGATGAAGGGAAAAGAAACGATAACCCAAGCACATATTTAGTTACCCCTAAATTAAATCAACTACTTCCGAAGGTGTTGTCGGAAGCGACAATGGATAAACTGTTAGTAGTAGGGGAGGAATCCGATCTCGCCCTACGAGATTTAGCGATGCTGGAGGTCCTTTATAGTAGCGGTCTTCGTGTTTCTGAATTGATCGGGCTACGTTTATCAGATGTATCGTTGGATGTCGGATATATTCGCTGCCTTGGCAAAGGAAATAAGGAACGGATTATCCCCTTAGGTGACCCAGCTGTTAGGGCAGTGGAGGTTTACCTAAATTCGTTGCGAAAGCGTTTGTGCCGTAAGCGCGAAAGCGATATTCTATTTTTGAATGTTCATGGTCGGCCGCTTACCCGTCAGGGGATGGTGTACATATTGAAAAAATGGGGAAAGAATCATAATCTTGATCGGACAATTTTCCCCCACATGATACGTCATAGTTTTGCAACACATCTCTTAGATCATGGGGCAGACCTACGTTCAGTGCAAGAAATGCTGGGACATGCGGATATCTCGACAACCCAAATTTATACGCATCTGACACGCAAGCGCTTACTAGATGTCTTTAGGAAGTCGCATCCACGCGCGGATTGAGGCATATTTTCTTGAATGTGCCTATCGATGAGGAGTGAAAGGGAAACATGCCACGAAGAGTTATTGTGATTGTATTAGATAGTGTTGGAATCGGAGAAATGCCTGATGCAGAGGATTACGGAGACTTGGGGAGTAATACCTTGGGTAATATCGCCAGTCTTAGGGGGGGCCTTCATCTTCCCCATCTCGAGAAACTCGGTCTAGGGAATATTGAATCAATCACAGGAGTTCCCAAAAACCGCACCCCTGAAGGTAATTTTGGGAAAATGGCAGAACGGTCTGTCGGTAAGGATACAACGACTGGACATTGGGAGATGGCCGGGGTTATTTTGGAGAGAGCACTTCCTACCTTCCCAAATGGCTTTCCTCAAGAGTTTATTGAACGCTATGAGTTTGCAATTGGGCGAAGGGTATTAGGCAATGAAGTCGCCTCGGGTACCGAAATTATCCAGCGTCTCGGAGAAGAACATGTGCGGACAGGGAAGCCCATTGTCTATACTTCAGCTGATTCTGTATTCCAAGTAGCAGCTCATGAAGGAATTATTCCGCTTCCGGAACTAATGCGCATATGTCAGATTGCCCGGGAAATGCTGATAGATGAGATGCAAGTCGGACGAGTCATTGCCCGACCATTTCTTGGCGAAATCGGACAATTTTATCGAACCTCAAATCGACATGATTTTGCTATTGAGCCCCCCCATAAAATTTTGATGGAATATGTGCAGGAACAAGGGCTTGCAGTCTGCGCCGTGGGGAAAATCCGTGATATTTATACAGGGAGAGGGATAACCGACTATGAGACCACAAAGGGGAACAGGGAGGGTGTTAATAAGACCTTAGATTACATGACCAAGGTAGACGCAGGTCTAATCATGACTAACCTTGTTGATTTCGATATGTTGTATGGTCACCGCAATGATGGAGAAGGCTATGCACATGCTTTAGAAGCCTTTGATGAACGCCTACCAGAGATCTATGCTGCCCTGCTGCCAGAGGATATGCTTATCATTACGGCCGATCATGGCTGTGATCCCACCAGGCCAGGAACTGATCATTCCCGAGAATATGTCCCTTTACTTGTTTACGGATCAAGGTTGCAAAAGGGGGTTAGCCTGGGTACGAGGTCCACTTTTGCAGATTTAGGGGCAACAGTGGTCGAATACTTAGAGACCGAACCGATTTTAAACGGGAAGAGTTTTTATTCAGAAATTCAAGGAGGCAGAATCAATGATTAAGGAAAAAGATTTTAGTGCTAAACTGGCGGAAGCGCGAGACTACATAAAGGAATGTGTTAGGATGTCGCCAGACCTTGGTGTAATCTTGGGGTCAGGGTTAGGGGCTTTTGCCGAGCTTGTTCTGGAAAAACAGGCGATACCCTATAAAGATATTCCGCATTTCCCTACTTCGACTGTTGAGGGGCATGCCGGACAATTGGTTTTCGGAAAAGTAGATGGTCGTCAGGTAGTGGTCATGCAAGGACGCTTTCACTTTTACGAAGGGTACAATATGCACGATGTAACCTTCCCGATTCGGGTAATGCAAGGCTTAGGAGTGACTGGTCTCGTTGTCACTAATGCCGCCGGTGGGATAAATCCTGACTTCCAACCGGGGGACCTGATTCTGATCAAGGACCATATCAATATGATGGGTGACAATCCGTTACGGGGGGCGAATTTGTCGAGTTTAGGACCACGTTTTCCTGACCTCAGCGCAGCGTATAATTTAGAATGGCGTCAAAAGGCGTTAGTTATCATGCAAAACTATGGATTACGCCCTCAGGAAGGGGTTTATGCGGCTATGAGTGGTCCAAGCTATGAAACCCCTGCTGAAATTCGTTATTTACGGGCGATTGGTGCTGATATGGTCGGTATGAGTACCGTACCGGAAGTTATTGTGGCTAATCATGGAGGAATGCAGGTTTTGGGTATCTCTTGTGTGACTAATATGGCTGCAGGGATCTTGGCGCAAAAACTTAGTCATGTGGAAGTCATGGAGACAGCGGGACGAATTGAAAAGCAATTTGTTAGTTTTGTCCAAGAGCTAGTACGGGTTCTTTGAGAGAATCTCGATTTTAAGAAGACTTTAATTGCGCCAAGCCTTCAGGCGTTGAACCATAACTCGAAACTGGGCGTTCAGGGTTAGAGCGCTTGCCAAGGATGGCAGGGCCCCCGAGATTGCTGAGTAACCCTGAGGCAAAAGAAGGCTTAATGCCGTGGCCTTAGAGATTTTCGAAGAGATATACCTATAGCGAAAAGAAAGAGTGATTTCATTATGCGTATGATCGATCTGATTGAAAAGAAACGGGATGGAGAACCCCTTTCTAAGGAAGAAATCGGCTTTGTCATTGACGGTTATGTACAGGGAGATATTCCGGATTATCAAATGTCAGCCTGGGCTATGGCTGTCTATTTTCGCGGAATGTCGCTCGAAGAAACGGCCGATCTCACGCTGGCAATGGCCCAAAGTGGGGATCAATTGGATCTATCCGCCCTCGGGGGACGATTTGTGGACAAACACAGTACCGGAGGGGTAGGGGACAAGACTACATTGCTTCTCGGACCGATGGTTGCGGCGTGTGGCGTGCCGATCGCGAAAATGTCCGGTAGAGGGCTTGGACATACAGGAGGGACAATTGATAAACTCAGTGCGGTGCCAGGTTTTCGGGTGGAGCTTCCGCAGAAGGAGTTTTTGGCTCAAGTAGAGAAAATCGGTTTGTCCGTCATCGCTCAGACCGGAAACCTTGTTCCTGCCGACAAATTGCTATATGCTCTTCGTGATGTAACTGCAACTGTAAGTTCCATTCCTTTGATTGCCTCTTCAGTCATGAGCAAGAAAATTGCCGCTGGAGCACAGGGGATCGTCTTAGATGTTAAGTATGGATCAGGTGCCTTTATGAAGACCTTAGAGGAAGCACGGATACTGGCCAAGACAATGGTTAATATCGGGAAAACGCTGGGTCGTCAGACGATTGCGGTGTTGAGCAATATGAATCAACCGCTTGGGCGCGCCGTGGGAAATAGCTTAGAGGTCCTTGAAGTAGCTGATGCGCTACAGGGTAAAGGCCCAGCAGATTTAATGGAGGTTAGCCTTGAATTGGGGGCTTGGATGCTTGTGGCTGGGGACGCCGTACCTAATGTTGAGGCAGGCAAAGTTTGTCTGCGTCAAAGTTTGGAAAGCGGGGCGGCGTGGAACAAATTTTTGTCCTTCTTGACCGAACAGGGGGGGGATGCCCAAGCGGTTGCTGATCGTCGACTAAGTGTCGCACCATGGAATCTCCCGATCCTCTCCTCAGAAACTGGGTATATTCAGCCGTTTGATGCTCATAAAATCGGAATCTTGGCTATGACACTCGGGGCGGGACGTGTTACCAAAGGAAGCCCGATCGATTTAGGAGCCGGAGTTATTCTCACCCGAAAAGCCGGAGAATGGGTTGAGGCGGGAGAGCCTATCATGCAGATGTATGGAAGTAATAAAGAAATGTTGGGCGAGGGACTTCATCTCGCTCAAAGCCTTATTACTGTAGGGGAAATTGCCCCCGAATTGCCCCCGTTAATTGAGGAAGTTATCCAATAAGGACACGATGCGTCGTGGCGTCGTGTTCCTTTGGTAGAACAAATGACACAATTGAACGGTATGGCCAATTATCATAAAATCCTTCTTCGGACGTATGCATATATTAGTGCTTCTGGAAAGGGGGATTTTATTGATGGTGAGAGAAAAAAAAGTTTACCCTTTGGCCGGAGGGTTAACGACGATAGACACGTATGCAGTGTTTGGCGATGTACAAAAATTCCAAAAGCATAAACATGCCTGGAAGGTTTGGCGGGCCTTAAAAGGGTTCGGGTGTGTTGTCTATCCAGTAGCCGAGGGATTAAATCGTCTGGACGGGAATAAGGTTTATTCGAATTTAGCTCAACTGAAGGATAAAGTGACAGTTGTCGTGCCGTGCCTTCTCCCTGACAAACTCGAGTCTTTTGTTTCCGATGTTGCATCTGCTGGAGCCAGCAGAATTTGGTTTCAAGAACAGACGTGGACCCAGGAATTTCAACAAGAATGCGACAGCGCTGGGATTGAGGTGATTCGCGGATGCGTGCTTCGACATAAGGTTTATCCAATCATCGGGGTTCGCTATTTGAATCCCTGTTACTGGCATGGCCTAAGAGATGTTAAAGTGCCTGCAAAGCGGTTTAGGAGGTATTAGGGAGGAAGCGTCTTAGCAGCCTACGGCGATAGTGTTCGTTGTGGGTCAGCGCCTTCGCCTATAGTCATCCTACGCCGGAAGGTATACTTTAAGGATTAGCGGCTTCGGCGATACACATCCTACGCCGTGAAGTTTTCCTTTTAGTAAGCGGCTACGGCGAAACCCTACACTGAAAGCACAAGGCATTCATGCACAGCCATAGTTATACTGACAATCCCAATATCTTGTTCAGTTGCAAATGAGTCACTAAGTATTTTTGAAACTGAGGATATAGGTTGCCAAGAACAAATTTATCGCAATGTACATGTTAGAGTGTGCAAATACTTATTTCTCTGAGAGTAAAAATATCGGTGAGTATCGACAGACTGGAATGGTTGGGGCTATTGAGCTGGTTATGGATAAAAGCACAAAACAGAGTTATGAACCGCAAAAACGTATAGGTTATGAAGTGTATAAGAAAGACCTAAACAAAGGTATTGTGATTAGACCCTTAGGTAATGTGTTCTCTTTATAATCCAAGAAAACAAAAGAGCCAGACCGTTCAAAAAAACGATCTGGCTCAATATATTTCCACCACTACGACATCATAAGAATAATATCCTACTCTACGTCCCGCAAGCGTTTGAAAAACACTATTTTCTAATAAGTTTCAAGTTAAATATAAACCAAACCTAAAATGGAATGTATACAATAGGATTAGTGTTCTGTGACGCAGTTACAATTGACTAGACATGATCAGAAATCCCTCGTCATCAACTGTCCCGCTACTGCTGAAGCACACCCCACTATTCAATAAACGAAGATGAACACTGAACCATTCCCGAATCTCTTACGTAAAGAATCTACTGCCCGATCCATTGCACGTTGCTTAACATAATCCTTCTCAAAAAGAGCTAACTGAGGTGTGGACGAAGTTTTAGAGTTAAGTAAATAGTAAATCAAAGCGTTAAATATTAGTTAATAATGAGGATAGATTTATATCATATGGTTAAAAATAACCTGATTGAAGAAATGACTATTTTGGAATTAAATTCAGCGAAATAACTAAGAAGGTAACTGAATTGCTAAAAAGCCTTTCAAATAGAATAACCCGAAAAGTTAAAAATCAGGTTAAAGAACAGCCTGTTTGGTCACCGACTCAACAATCTGTTACTAGTAACATTAAAGACAACATGGACTATTTACAGCAAGAATTGGCCAATTGTTGTGACTTAGTTTCAAGACCTTTGAAAATAGGTCTTGATAATGCTACGGAAGCTTTCATTATCTACCTTGATGACCTAGTAGATTCATCTGCCTTAGAAAAGACTATGCAATTACTGATGCAGGGAAATCAAAGCATTACTAACACTATTGAAAAACCTCTTCATCAAGTTATTTACGACCAGCTACTTAGTGTTGGTCAAGTTATGCCCTTAGACGATCTTAATACCTTAATTCAAGAAATCCTAACCGGAACCTTAGGTTTAGTTCTGGATGGTGAAACAGTCTGTTTTTCCTTAGGGATTAAAAGCGGTGTAGTAAACAGACCCCTTGAAGAGCCCCCTTCTGAAGGTGTATTAAGGGGTCCAAGGGATGGTCTTAGTGAAAATATCCAGATTAATAGGGGACTTATCCGCCGTAGAATAAAATCCCCAAAGCTTAAATTCGAAAAGATGACCATTGGAACACTCACCCAAACCCAAGTAAATATAGTTTATATTGAAGGCTTGGCACTTGCCAGCCTGATTCAGGAAATGAAGCAAAGATTGGAACGCATCAAAATTGACGGAATTATCGAATCTGGTTACATCGAGGATTTTATTGAAGACACGCCGTATTCCCTCTTTTCCCAAACAATAGTTACCGAAAGGCCTGATCGGGTGGCAATCTCCTTGTTAAATGGCAGAGTCGTTGTTTTAATTGACACGACGCCCTTTGTGCTTATCGTTCCTGCATCTTTTCCCAGAATGCTCGAGGGTGTTGATGATAATTACACTAGATATTCCTTTGCTAATTTTACGCGTCTCTTACGTTTTGTCACACTCAATATTGCCCTGATTTTGCCAGCTTTTTATGTTGCCATAAGCACCTTCCATCAAGAAATGCTACCGACTAAAATTCTCATCAGCTTAGCCGGTGTCCGGGAAGGCCTACCTTTTCCGGTCTTCGTTGAGACCCTCTTTATGGAAATTACCTTTGAAATTATCACAGAGGCTGGAATAAGATTACCCAGAGCAGTGGGTTCTGCGGTCAGTATTGTTGGAGCCTTAGTTATTGGGGACGCGGCAGTGAGTGCGGGATTTGCCTCCCCTGCCACAGTCATTGTCGTCGCCATGACTGCTATCTCAACTTTAACTATTCCAGAGGTTGGGGCATCTCATGCTATACGCTTAATTCGTTTTCCCCTTTTGATCCTAGCTTCGGCATTTGGCTTTCTAGGTATAGTTATAGGTTTATTATTTGTTTTGATTCATCTGTGTTCCTTACGCAGCTTTGGAGTTCCCTATCTTGATCCTCTTGCTCCTTTACACTTGACTGATTTTAAAGAAAACATCTTCCGTGCTCCTAGATGGTCTTTGTCCAAACGTCCAACTGAAGTTTCAGAAAATAACTCTACACGCCAACCAATCAGGCCAAAGGGCAAACCGCCAAAGGGAAATGAAGAATGATGAAAAAAACAATTACTTATACCTTCATACTGCTATTACTTTTGACTTTAACCGGTTGCCAGAGCAGACGGGAAACAGAAAACTTGGCTATTACCAATGCTATAGGTGTCGATAAGCTTAATAGCGGCGGGAAAGTTATATTTAAATTTTATGAAGTTATCTTGCTTCCCCGTAAACTAGGTGTGAGTTCAAAAGGCACTACAACTGCGTCTGAACAAACCTATGAAGTCGTTGATTCTCAGGGTCAATCCCTTGAGGAAGCTGTCCGAAATATAACCACCAAAATACCAAGAATTACATTTTTAGCTCATACTCAAGTCATTATTCTGGGTCAATCGGTTTGTGAGGAAAATCTAAATGAGGTTTTAGATTTCTTGATAAGGGTCACTGACATTCGACTTAGGAGTAAGATTTATGTTACAAAAGGGGATGCCTCCGAGGTGCTACAAGCCAAACCCGCAACGGAAAGCGAACTAGGTAAGGAAATATTCGGCCTAGGGACCTATGGTAAAAATCAATCCGCTGAGGTTAAGGAAATAACTTTAAAAGATTTTGGTGATAAAATACTTACCCCTGGCAGAGAAGCTTGGGCTCCGGTTTTAGAAGTAACTAATACAAACAAACTCAAAAATGAAAATAACCTTAAAGTAAACGGTCTCGCACTCTTCAAGGCAGAAAAGTTGTACGGTTGGCTTAATAAAAATGATACCAAAGGTGTCATGCTGGCAAACGGCGAAGCCAAACAAGGGAGCCAAACTGTAGCTATTGCTGACCACGGTCAAATTGCTTATCTTTTTAATCAATCTAAAGCAAAAATTAGTGTCCAAATTAATGAAGAGAAACTGATTACCGCGGATATTATTGTCAAGTTAAGCGGTAATTTAGTGGAAAGCGGGGGATATCCACTCGACAACCAAGAGGATATTAAGTTAGCGGAAACGACACTAAATCAAACGTTTGAAGAACAAATCCGATCCGCATTCAAGCAATCTCAGGAAAGTGAGTCTGATATCTTAGGAATCGGACGGCTGGTAGAAAGGAAGGATAAAGCCCTTTGGGATAGGATTAAAGAACAATGGCCCAAAATGTATTCAGAAGTAGAAATTAACGTTAAGGTGGACAGTAAAATCATAAATACCGGTTTAAGAAATAAAACCTTTAATGGTAAATTCATAAAGTAGGTGTAAAGTAGGTGGAAAAATGCTTGAAGAAGGTAGGATAAATGGACGTCAACTTTTCTTTATTATGTTTTGGACAATTATGGCTACTGCCATATTAAATCTACCCATGATTATCGGTAGATATGCCCCAAGGGATGCTTGGATGGACGCTTTTATATTTATTCCTACTGCTGGACTTATTGCCTGGATAGCTTTTAAACTTGGAGCAATGTTTCCCAAGCAGACCATTGTAGAATATAGTGATCTGATTCTTGGACCGTGGTTAGGCAAAGTGGTCAGTGTCATTCTAATTCTTTGGGTTTTTCAAACCGGTAGTATTGTTTACCGTGAAGTAGCTGGTTTTTTCTCTGTATCTATTCTTCCCGGTACTCCCCTTGTGGTCCTCATGATCTTAGTCAGTCTAGCTCCTGCTTATGCTGTTTACCACGGCTTGGAGGTTATAGGGAGAAGTTCTGATTTTCTCTTCATCCTAATTACAGGATTTATTACTCTAATTTATGTATTACTTATTCCAGAATTCAATATTACCAGTTTGTTGCCCATGTTTGGAGATGGCATCGGCAATATCTTACGGGGCTCATTAACAGTTACCGGTTATGGTGGGGAAATCATCCTGGTTCTCTTTTTCTTTCCCTACATCAAAGATAACCTAAAGGTCGGTAAACTAATGTTGTCCATCATCTTAGCTGTTGGTATTGGCGGCATCCTAACAGAAGCAGCCTATACTATGATTTTTGGCTTGGGACGCACCTTCTTGGTTTTCCCGTTTTACCATATGAGTCGTTTTGCAAGTATTGGGCTATTTGTTGAACGTATGGATCCATTTCTTGTGATTGCGAATTTTTTGGGGAATTATTTTAAACTAAGTGTCTTCACCTATGTCATCGTTCTAAGCATAGCCCAATTATTGAAAATGAATAATTACCGCAAACTCATTATTCCTGTCATTTTAGTTCTTAATATTGTCGGATTTTATTCCTTTAGAAGTATGATGGAAGTTGTTGATTTTTCAGATAAAATCTGGCCGTTTTTTAGCTTGCCGATTCAAATAGGGATACCACTTCTATTAATAATCGTTGCTAAGTTCAGAGGACTTGGTTATCGTAAATAATTTAGGCAAAGATAATTTGTGGTATATGGCTCTTTTTTTGCCTCTTCTTTTGCTAATGCGTTCATACTTGACTAGACACTTCCTCACGCTTCGAATCATTGGTGAACGTGCAATTTCATTTTATTCATTCGATATAATTTTTATTTTTGGGGATAATAACATCACAATTATTTGAGGAGGGGTTAATTATGCGGAAAATTTCAGCAATTTTTTTAGCCATGGTTCTTATGCTCGGAAACATTGGCTTTGCTAACGTGAAACCGGTGCTGGGAGTAGAGATCGAGACTGAAGCCGCAAGTGCTATTTTGATGGACGCAGTATCTGGTCAGATCTTCTATGAAAAAGAAGCGCATAAAGAATTACCACCGGCAAGTGTTACGAAAATAATGACTCTACTGGTGGCAGCGGATGCAGTGGCTTCTGGAAAAGTGAAGTTAACCGACAAAGTGACCGCCAGCGAGAATGCTAGCAAACTTGGGGGGTCTCAAATCTATCTAGAACCGGGAGAAACATTCACGTTGGAACAGATGTTGATTGCCATTGCCGTTGGATCGGCCAATGATGGCTGTGTTGCCGTGGCAGAACATATTTGTGGAACCCATGAAGCCTTTGTGGAAGAAATGAACAATAAGGCCCAAGCCTTAGATTTAAAAAATACGCATTTTGTAAATGCCTATGGGCTTCCCGCAGAGGGGCATTATACGAGCGCCTATGATCTAGCAGTCATTTCTAAAGAAGTCCTCAATTACCCTCTAGTACGGAAGTTGACTAGCATGAAAGAATATGACCTACGAGAAGGAAAATTTAAGCTTTGGAATACAAATAAATTACTTTGGTGGTACCCTGGTGCTGATGGATTCAAAACAGGGTGGACGAATGAAGCTAAGTATTGTCTGGCTTCGACAGTTGAGAGGAATGGCTTAAGGTTGATTTGTGTCGTCATGGGCGTACCACAAGTTAGAGGGCATTTTGCGGAATCCATGAAGATTTATAACTATGGCTTTGCAAAATATGAGTTTAAACAATTTGCTCCAGCGGAACAAAAACAGGGTGTTGTTAAGGTTCGTAAAGGAATGGAAGATGAGGTAATAGCACTCACAGAAAAACCCCTAGGTGCGACTGTGGAAAAAGGGAAAGGTAAAAATTTCTGGGTCGAGACAAAGCTCAATCCAGAAATTGTTGCCCCAATTCAGAAAGGACAAAAAATAGGGGAAGTTCTCCTTTACAGTAACGATCAGGTGCAAGCGAGTGTAAACCTGATCGTCGATCACCCCGTTGCTAGGGCAGGTTTAGCTGAGCAGTTGACACGTACCTTGAAAGGGGTCTTTGGTTTTTAGCAGCAATGTGTTAGTCCGAGTCATCAATGTCTAAGTTAGAGCGATCCTTGATTTTAGATAATTCTCGTATTCTAAGGAGAGCAGCACGTTCGATACGAGAGATTTGAACTTGAGAAAGATTAAGCTGACTTGCTATCTGACTCTGAGTCTTATCTTCGAAGAATCGCATCAAAAGTACACGCTTCTCTCGTTCGGGCAGTTTGTCTAGGACTTCGTTAAGGGCAATTTTTTCTAACCAACTAGGGTCAAGGTCCTTGTCTGCAGTAAGTTGATCGAGGACGTAGATGGGATCGGAGTCGTCTTGGTAAAGGGTATCATAGATCGAGGTTGGACTTTGAATTGCTTCAAGTGCTTCGACGATCTCATCTCGATCAACGCCTATGTTAGTTGCAATTTCACCGATAGTTGCTTCTCGGCCGAGCGTCGCAGAGAGTTCATCACGAGAGCGGTTCACTTTATATACAAGTTCCTTATAGGAACGAGGAACCTTCACGGGATGATCATCTCGGAGGAAACGCCGAATTTCACCGATAATCATCGGAACCGCATACGTCGAAAACTTAACTCCGTAGCTAAAGTCGAATTTATCAATGGCTTTAATCAAACCGATTGTTCCGATTTGAAAGAGGTCTTCTATCTCATAGCCACGATGGTTAAAGCGTTGCACCAGATTGAAAATGAGTTTCAAGTTGCAATTGATTAAACGCTCTCGAGCAACAGTATCTCCGTCTTTGGCAGCATGCAGGTTTTGCATCATTTCCTTATCAGAGAGCAACGGAAAGTGGGGGAGATTCATTTCAGTAAGTCGTTGTATCATAGTGCGCCGCCCCCTAGTGCGAGGAGATGGGTGTTTGCTTGAGATGCTTAATCATGGTTACCGTAGTTCCCACTTCAAGTATGGATTCTACTCGAAGTTCGTCCATGAAAGTTTGCATGAAGACAAAGCCCAGGCCCATTCGTTCCGGATCAGTACTATAAGCAGGTAGCATGGCTTGCTCAATATTCGAGATGCCACATCCTTCGTCTTTAACAACAATTTTAAACATTTCGCTTGTGATGTCTAGGTCGAGGTAAACAATGTAATTAGGATTGCTGTGGTAGCCGTGGATGATGGCATTAGAAACAGCTTCGGAAACAGCAACTTTGAGTTCTTCAATGTCGTTCAGTGGGAGATCTAGTTGCGCTCCCACCGAAGCAATAAGTAATCGGGTAATGCCTACATTTTCAGGAATACTTGAGAATGTGAGGCTCAATTGATTAGTTTTCATTTTTAGGCTCCCCTTCCTTCTTCATATGCATGCGTTTCATCCAAATAAAAACTTATAATTTTAGGTAGTCCAGACAATTCCATAATCTTAAAAATATGTGGGGGTACGTTCGTGATTTTGAGTTTTCCCCCTAAAGGAAGCAGTTTCTTGTATCTGCCTATGATAACCCCGAGTCCAGAACTGTCGACAAATCGAACGTCTTGAAGATTAAGAATGACCGTGCGAATTCCTCGTTTCTCAATCTCAAGATCAATGGCCTGCCGTACCATAGCTGCAGTGTGCATATCCAGTTCTCCGTCTAAGCGCAAGAGTAAGGTCAGGCGATCTATCTTTTTTTCAAGTTTCAAGACCATTCCCCCTAAATTTATCTCTGTACTAATGAGTTCGATATTAACCATAATTTTCCTGCTTAATTTTGGCCAATTCCTTGGGAAGCTGTGTCGAAATTAAGCAAATTACTAGGCGCGGGTCGCTTAGTATAATTTAAGTCGTTCAGACAGATAATATATTAGTCTGTCATCTATAAGGAAGGAGTAATCAGGATGGCTAATCAAACTTTACGTAAGCCAACGATATCAGTAACCCCAGAAGAATATAAAACACTCTCGCAACAATTCTTACCGAAGCCCACTATTGTTAAAAATGTTATACGGGCCTTTGTAGTGGGCGGAATTATTTGTGCAATTGGTCAGGTAATCATTAATCTCTTTGTCACCATCGGGTTGTCCCGCACTGAAGCGTCGACTGCGGCAACCGCGACAATGATATTTTTAGGAGCTTTGTTAACGGGTTTAGGAATTTATGATGAGATTGGGAAATTTGGAGGAGCTGGTTCAATCGTTCCTGTCACTGGGTTTTCCAATTCTATTGTTTCACCTGCTATGGAATTTAAGCGCGAAGGCTATGTGCTGGGGGTTGGTGCTAAGCTGTTTACGGTTGCTGGTCCTGTGCTTGTGTATGGCATAGCTACCTCGATCGTGGTGGGCTTTGTCTATTTTTTCATGCATTAAGACACGAGGGTAAATCTTGTAAATGAATGGGAGAGTTAAAAACATGGATTTGAAACGAATGGGAAACCAGACCGTGGTGTTTGCTAATCCTCCGGTCATTTTAGCTTCTTATTCTGTAGTTGGCCCTAAAGAAGGGCAAGGCCCTCTTAAAAAAACATTCAGTAAGGTCTGGAATGACCAACTTCACGGGGAAAAATCCTGGGAGGTCGCGGAGAGTAAAATGCTCCAAGAAGCCATGCAGGGTGCTATTGATCAAGCCGGTATTCCTAAGGAGCAAATTGATTTTATGTTAGCGGGAGATTTGCTCAATCAAATCATCTCCTCAAATTTTGCCGCACGACAAATGGCCATACCTTTTATCGGTTTATATGGAGCTTGTTCTACACTGGCTTTGAGTATGGCAATAGGAAGTATGCTAATTGACGGTGGATTTGCACGTAATGTTCTTGTCGGGGTATCGAGCCACCATGATACCGCCGAGCGGCAATACCGTTTACCGACTGAACAGGGTGCACAAAGGGCTATGAGTGCTCAGTGGACTGTGACCGGAGCAGGAAGTTTACTCCTCGGCAAGAGTGGGACTGGACCACGAATTACATCAGCTACAATCGGTAGAGTAGTGGACTATGCAGAAAGCGATGTCAACAACATGGGTGCAGCCATGGCCCCAGGGGTTGCAGATACAATTTTAAATCACCTTCATGATTTACAGCGCAAACCCGAGGACTATGACATGATTGCCTCTGGGGATCTTGGCGCGGTCGGATTAGCTCTCGCTGGGGAAGTACTTAAGAAAAGTGGCCTCGTTATGGGTACGAGATTCACGGATTGTGGGGTTATGATTTTCGATGCCAGCCAAGATGTCCATGCGGGTGGAAGTGGATGTGGTTGTTCAGCGGTGGTTTTTGCCGGGAATATTATACATAGGATTAAAGTCGGGGAGTTAAGGCGAGTAATGTTAGTGGGTAGTGGTGCCTTGCATAGTCCAACGTCTTCACTGCAAGGAGAATCCATCCCCGGTATTGGGCATGCAGTGGTTATCCAATCGTGAGACTCCCACTTCTACAAGTGGGAGTTGGTCTCTCTGCTTCGGTGGGGGTAGACTCCCCCACCGAAGTCTCGATGTTCAGCTTAAGCTGAATGAGTTCACTAAGGCATGAAAGGGGCGGGTTAGGTTTGTTTGATATGATTATTCCGGCTTTTATCGTCGGAGGGATAATTTGTGTTATTGGACAGCTTCTTATGGACTTGACAGAACCAAAATTTACTCCTGCGCATGTACTCGTCTCCTTTGTGACAGGTGGAGTGATTCTTGGGGCGTTAGGGTTGTATGAACCATTGGTTAAAATTGGAGGGGCTGGGGCTACAATTCCACTATCCGGTTTTGGGTATAGCCTGGCCAAAGGGGCCATGGAGGCGGTTGGAAAACGGGGAATCATGGGTGCTTTTTCCGGTGGTGTAGAAGCGACTGCTGTCGGGATCGCAGCAGCGGTGTTTTTTGGATATCTGATGTCAATAGCGTTTAAGCCCAAAGGGTAAATTCGAGGTTCGATGTTCGATATTCGAGGTTCGAACCACAACAACGACGAGGGCCATAGTAGATGCCCAAAGTTCGAACCACGAACTTCGAATTTCGAACATCGAAAAGGGGTGTGTATATGGATAATAACTCAAGCGAGAAAAATGTTCCTGTGAGTAAAAACTATCAAGAAAACGTTGATTACCTTAATCGGGAATTAGGGGTTCCGGATAGCTTTGATATTGTTTTACGCGAGATGTCCATCGGCGGTAAAAAGGTGGCAATCTATTCTGTCAATGGGATGGTCGATACTCATGTAGCAAGTTATATATTAGATGCCTTGATTAACTTGGAACGTTCCGACTTAATCGTCAATGCCTTGGATAAATTAGTCAAAGGACGTATTGTAAATTTACAGGTTTCTGAAGTACAAACCATGGATAAGGTATTCTATTTCATCTTGTCAGGACCTATGGCTATCTTTGTCGAGGGTCAAGATAAAGCGATCATTGTTGATGCTCGGACGTATCCTTCTCGTCAGCCTTCTGAACCGGATATTGAGCGCGTTACACGAGGAAGTCGTGACGGGTTTACTGAGACAATAGTCATGAACACAGCTATGATTCGTAGGCGGTTACGCGATCCAAAACTGCGTTTGAAATTAGTTCAAGTGGGTGGACGATCTAAAACGGATGTTTGTATTGCTTATATCGAGGATATAACTAACTTAGACATGGTCACTAAAATTCAAAAAGATATTCAAGAGATAAAAATTGACGGGATACCCATGGCGGAAAAGAGTGTCGAAGAGTTCATTCTTGGAAGTAAGTTTTGGAATCCCTATCCACGTGTGCGTTATACAGAACGACCTGATGTTGCGGCTATTCATCTACTTGAAGGATATGTTGTCATCATTGTCGATACTTCTCCCTCGGTTATGATCGCGCCTGTGACATTTTGGAGTCATGTTCAGCATGCCGAAGAATACAGGCAAGAGCCGATTGTAGGGGCTTATCTTCGTTGGGTACGGTTTGGCGGAATCTTTGCCGCGCTCTTTCTTCTGCCTCTCTGGCTTGCTGCGGCTTTAAATCCGCAATTACTGCCGGACGGGCTTCAGTTTATTGGCGTTACTAAACCAGCGAAAATCTCCTTACTTGTCCAAGTCTTGTTGGCCGAGTTCGGGGTGGATCTTTTACGGATGGCCACCATTCATACGCCTGGTCCTTTGGGGTCGGCTTTGGGTTTGATTGCTGCCTTTATGCTTGGGGATATCGCGGTTAAAGTGGGTCTGTTTACGCCCGAAGTGGTCATGTATATTGCCATAGCTGCAGTGGGAACGTTTGCTACTCCCAGTTATGAGTTGGGTCTGGCCAATCGCTTGGCGCGGTTGTTTCTCATACTAATGACAGGCCTTTTTAATTTCGTTGGATTTTGGATAGGTGCGGCTATGCTGTTCTTTCTATTATGGCGGACAAAATCATTTGGAGTGCCCTATCTCTGGCCACTTCTTCCTCTGGATGTCAAGGCAATGGGGGCGATTCTAGTACGATCTCCAGTACCCATTAAAAATCAACGCCCAAGTATTTTAAAACCTCAAGATCGAGATCGTCAGCCGTAATCGAGGCAAGAAGTTCGAGGCTCGAATGCTTATGCGCTTTGACGGGTCTTAGTAAAGGACGAGCTTCATCATCTTAATGATCCTTAGCGGTAAGATGAATCTACGCCGCCTGAAGTATACGAAAAACTGCCAATTTCATATTTAAAAATTGTATAGAAATTGGATGAAACATGAAAGGATGCCAGTATAGTGAAAATTGGGTTTCCAAGGGCTCTTTTTTATTATGACTATTTCCCATTCTGGGCGGGATTTTTTCATCAGCTAGGTATTGAGGTGGTGACCTCACCACCTACACATCGACAAATTATGGAACAGGGTTTAAAAAAAGCTAGTGACGAAACTTGCTTACCACTTAAGCTCCTTGCAGGACATATACAAGCCCTCGAAAAAGTCGATGCAATTTTTCTGCCCCGGATGGTCAGTGTAGAGGCGGACACGTACAATTGTCCAAAATTTTTAGGTATTCCGGAAACCTTACTTCCTGCCGTCCCCTCTGGAATCCCAGTCTTATCCGTCACGTTAAATTGGCGGAAGGGTAAACGTCAGGTCCTAAAAGACCTTCAGGTTTTTGGTCTTCAGCTAGGTAAAGGCAAGGCGGAAATTCGAAAGGCCTTTTCACTTGCCCAAGAGTGGCAAAAACGATACCAAGCTTCTAATGGTACGGGTTGGGATTTTCAGGAGAGCATATGTGAGATTGAAAATGCGACAAAGGGTTTAACGAACTCACAAAATGACACAACAATCCCGAAACAAATCCCTATTTCGTTCCATGACCCAGATCGCCTGAAAATAGCTTTAGTCGGGCATTCCTACTTAACCCATGAACCCTATGCAAACCTAAATCTTCTCGGGCGACTTCGCCAGAAGGCGGAGGTGGAATTAGTCCAACACATCAGGCAAGAAGATGTCGATGCTAATTTACTTAGGTTACGCAAAAAGTTATTTTGGCATCACGCTAAGCAAATTTATGGCGCAGGGAATATGTTTGTTATGGATCCAAAGATTGATGGAATTATCTATTTATCGTGCTTTGGATGTGGTACAGATTCCATGGTTCAAGAACTATTAGCGCGTTTTGCTCGGGAACAACATAAACCCTATATGATGATCACCCTTGACGAACACAGCGGAGAGGCGGGCCTTGTTACGCGCCTTGAAGCCTTTATAGATATGGCCGAAAGGAGGAAGGTCCATGAAGGTTACGTTTCCGCACATGGGAAATGCCTGGATCGTGATTCAAACACTCTTTGAATCTCTCAATGTTGAAGTGGTAATCCCACCAATCAACAGTAAACAAACCTTGCAATTAGGTACAAGGTTGTCGCCAGAATCTGCTTGTCTGCCCTTGAAACTAAATCTGGGTAATTACATTGAAGCGGCGAATGAAGGTGCTGACACGATCGTGATTACTGGGGGGATCGGTCCCTGCCGTTTCGGATATTATGGTGAAATGGAACGCCAGATCCTTCGAGATTCAGGTTATGCTTATGATGTGGTGACTCTTGAGCCACCTGATGGAAGTTTGCTTGGGCTGGCGAGGCGTATCCGTTATTTAGCCGGATCGAAGAATTCTTGGGTAAAGATCCTCAAGGTTTTACGATTTGCCTATCTGAAAAGTGTCGCCTTAGACCGAATCGAAGATCTGATTCATGCAGCAAGGCCGAGGCTACCTGATGCGAGGGAAACTGAGAAATTATATAAAGATGCCAAAATACGCATAGCCCAGACAATGACTGAGCTTGGGGTTAAGGATACAGTCCGTTGGGTGCAAGAAAGTATTCGTGAACGTCAAGAGGAACTAAACCCTTCCGAACGATTTTCTAAACCTTTGCGCATCGGGATTGTTGGGGAAATTTACACGATTCTAGATCCTTATACCTCAGTGGGTATTGAGGAAGAACTAGGGCGTTTAGGAGTAGAAGTGGATCGTTCGATTTACCTTTCAGGATGGGTTGGCAATCATATATTTCAAGGTCTAGCCCCAGGATATCGGTCAATTAAATCCTATCCAGGTCATGCAAAACCTTATTTACCCCATTTTGTAGGGGGGCATGGTCAGGAAACAGTTGGAGCAGCCGTGAAATTTGCCCAGGAAGGCTTTGATGGTATCATTCAAATTTTCCCATTATCTTGTATGCCGGAAATTGTGGCAGCCAGTGTTTTACCAAAAGTACAGGAGGCGTACAAAGTGCCAATTATGACACTTATCGTCGATGAACATACCGGACATGTAGGGATGCAAACGCGGCTAGAGGCGTTCGTAGATTTGCTGGAAAGAGCAAACTTTGAACCAAGGACTGAACAAAAAAGAGAGGACGTGCTTAGTGTTGGGGGAAGATAAGTACTTTCTAGGGGTTGATGTTGGGTCAGTTAGCACAAATATTGTTTTGCTGCGAACAGACAATACGTTGAAAGATGCTCTCTACCTGAGAACACAAGGCCAGCCCATGCAAACGATTCAAGAGGGGATTAAACTATTGCGGTCTGAGATGAGTAAGTCTGCTGAAATTATTGGCGTTGGGACTACGGGTAGCGCGCGTCAGCTTGCGGCGACTTTGTTAGGAGCTGATGTTGTCAAAAACGAGATTACCGCTCATGCTGTCGCTGCTTCGCGAGTGAATCCTGAGGTACAGACTATTCTGGAGATTGGAGGGCAGGACTCGAAAATCATCATTCTCAGGGATGGTGTTGTTTCTGATTTCGCCATGAATACCGTTTGTGCAGCCGGAACAGGGTCGTTTCTGGATCAACAAGCTGCTAGGTTAGGCATCTCTATTGAAGATTTCGGTCCACTTGCTCTCCAAGCAAAACATCCTGTGCAGATTGCTGGGCGCTGTTCTGTCTTTGCGGAATCAGATATGATCCATAAACAACAGTTAGGGCATTCACTCCCAGATATTTTAGCAGGTCTTTGTCAGGCGATGGTGCGAAATTATCTTAATAACGTGGGTAAAAACAAAGATATTCGAGGCCCGATTTTCTTCCAAGGAGGAGTGGCGGCCAACCCCGGAATATGTAAAGCATTCGAAGTGGAATTAGAACAATCCGTGATCGTACCAGAACATTATAGCGTTATGGGTGCCTTAGGGGCAGCGTACTTAGCCCAGGAAAAAGTGGGAATGCAAGTGGAAACAAGGACCAAATTTCGCGGCTTACAGCTGGGTGAGACTCAATTTCAGGCAAAAAGCTTTGAATGCTCCGGGTGCGCTAACCGTTGTGAGGTTGTTGAGATTCGACAGGATGGTATAAGTTTGGCGAGGTGGGGAGATCGATGTGGAAAATGGTCGATTGCTACCACTGCCAGTGCTGGGGCCGGTATTGAGGAACATAAAGATGAACGACGGGGGGCCTAGTGCGAGGCGCGAGGTTCAAAGTACGATGGTCGATAAGTACGACATGCGTTTTCAACGTTAGCTATGTACCGAATAATTGATGAACTAGGACTAGGTTAACCGAGTAGGATTAACTAAGAATCCTCTAGATTAACTACAGGGAGTTAGCCGAGACGCCTATCCCAAAAGGAACACTTCGCTGCGAAGGAGGAGTCTACCCCTTTCGAAAGTACACTTGCACATGTAGAAAGGGAGTCTCACGATTGGATTGAAAGGACTCGTACGTGTTATGCGCGTTACGGGTCCTTTTTAAGGTTAACTATGCAACGGAATAATCGGCGGACTTCGAACTTCGAACCTCGGACCTTGATTTCAGTGGGCGGACAATCACAAGATCCAGTGCAACCAGCATAAGAGTTGCGATTAGAATGAGGGTCAATCCTTTCGAGGAAATGGTAGAAGCATACGTTACAGTAGGGTTAGAATAAGAAGAGAAGGGCATCAGTGAAGGGGTCATGGCCTGAGGTATAGCTGAGAAGTTAGGATATGATGGAGGATTATAGAATAACGTGTCTTGAGCCGTGAGTTGAGAGTGGGGCTTATAGAGCGAAGTAGGATGGGGGAAATATAAGTTAGTGGTTGATTGAGCTAATTTTGGTTGTATAGGATTATAGGTGGGACTGGAAAGTCCGGTATTATGATGGAAAAGTAAAGGACTTTGACTTCGTAATACTGGTGCATAGATACGAGGGTTTCCAGGATTCAATGTCAGTTCCCCCTTTCTTAAAAGCCCGTATAAGTCCCTCCTAATTGGTATTATATGTAATATCGTGCGTTGTGGTACCTTGAAAAAGTGAACTCGTTCAACTAAAGTTGAACATCGAGTCTTCGGTGACGTAAGTCATCCTCAGCGCATTAGTATTCCTTGAGGGCCGTGCGCTTCGGCGATAGTCTCCACTGGAGACTATCGTCACCGAAGCAGAATAAGGTGTATCACTCCCACTTGTAGAAGTGGGAGTCTTACGATTTGGATAAATTGGATTTATCTATAAAAGCTTTCGTGTTTTCTAAATATTTCATATTTAGTTTTGAATATTTCAATGGAGAATGATTGATGCTAAAGAAAAGTGGATTCGAAAGTCTTTGAAATGGAGTGGACTCGGATGCAGAAGAATAAATCCCATGTGCGAACGATTCTCCGGGTCTTAACGGCCTACAAAAAAACCATACTGCTGGGCTTTTTTTTAGGAATCAGTTCGGTTTTAGGTGTAGTCCTAGTTAGTCAAGTTGTAGGGAATGAAGTAAGAACCAAGTATAATTCAATTGAGCATACTATCCAATATACGGAGCAAGCGAAGGCGAAAGAGCAAGAGCAAGAGCAAGAGCAAGAACAAGAACAAGAAAGTGAGAGAGAAGCCGACCCGATAGAAATCTCGGAAGACTCTATTGTGAAGCCGGATTACTTTGAACCATACGTAGAGCCTGTTTCCAGCTTTAAAGGGGAGCGGTTTACAGTTTTATTAGTTGGGGTAGATCGTCGACCCGGTGAAAAAACGCTCGGTAACACGGATACTTTATTAGTGGTCAGTGTTAATACCGCAAACGGAAAAGTTGCCCTCCTCTCCATTCCTAGAGACACCCAAGTCATCGTACCGAGCTTTGGAAAGGATAAAATTAATGCTGCTGCACGAGTTGGTAAAGGAATAAAAACGACAACAGCTTTGATCGAAGGCTTAATTGGTCAGTCTATAGACGGGTATGTTATCACAAATTTTAATGGATTTAAGTCGATTATTGATACACTGGGAGGAATAACTCTCAAAGTTGAAAAAAATATGAATTATGTCACAGGAGACTCGTCAGACGGTGTGATTAATCTTAAAAAAGGGACTCAAAGATTAAACGGATCACAGGCTTTGCAATATGCAAGGTTTCGTCAAGATGCCTTGGCGGACATATCGAGAACGGCACGGCAGCAAGCAGTCATTAAGGCAATAGGAAAGGAATTTCTGCAAGTTAAGACCGTTCCTAAGTTACCTATCCTTGTTCCTCAAATTGTTAGATCTGTGGAAACAAACCTTTCAATCGTTCAACAATGGTCGATAATGAATTTTTTGCTTCGTATCGAAAATCCAGAGATTTCATCCCAAACCTTGCCAGGAAATTTTCTTATCGAAAACGATATTAGTTATTGGAAAGTTGATCCTTCGAAGTCACGTGCTGTTGTTATGAGGCTTTTCGAAGAGGGAAAGACGAGCAGTACGTTTTTCCCGTAAGGGAACCTCGTGTTACAACGCTCACTTGCATGATCTTGCAGACCAAACTAAGACTCAAGAGCTTACTGGTGAGAGGGCGGGGTTCATCCTTCGGCGAGAGTACTCTTTTAAAGAACTCGCCTACGGCGATAATCTCCACTGGAGACTATCGTGGCAAATCAGACGTCCTTGTCTGATTGCCAGCAGTGTACATCCTTGTACACTGCCCCGCCGTATGAAAGCGCCCTTGAGTCAAGTTTGGTTACTGCTCGATCAAAGAAGATTCGCTTTTGTAAGCGCGAAGTTCTGGGCAAGGAACTAGGAGAACGAATGCAGACAGTGAGAAGACGGTTGGAAATAAACCAGCAGCCGGTTAAGGCTGCCGTATTATTATATTTCTTTAATTGTTATGAATGCCAAGTTGATCTTTTAGAGCACTTTGTAGGACTTGTGAGAAGTTCACGTTGTTGTCCTCTGCAATAGTGTTTAACCATGCGGGGATCGTTAGAGTTTTCTTGATAGCTTTATTTCCGTGTTTTTGCGAGTATTCATCTAAGTCAACACCGATGAGGCTAACAAAGCCATTCTCATATTCATCAGGTATTACGCTTTTGATGTTTGATGCTTCGGGCAATTGTTTATTCTCTTCTACCGAAGCTAATAGCCAACCTGAAGAGGCATCAATTGCCATTTCCATTGCTTCAGCTAAATTGTCTCCTTCGGTTACGCATCCCGGTAAATCGGGAAACACTACGGTATAGCCGCTTTCTTCGCAAGGGTAAAAGCAAGCTGGGTAAATTAACTTCATATGATATTCTCCTTCCAAATTATTATATTTTATGTCGATTGAATATCCTTCGGGATGCGGGACTATTTCAACCCCGCTAACTTAAGGATAGAGTTTACAGTATTAATTTTTAAGTCGTTATTATGAAATGGTATTGTCAATTTTCCGGGTTTAGATGGATGTTTGTAATGGCGATGAGAACCCTTGGTGTTCGTATATCATCCATCAGCTTTGACTATATTTTCAAGTTCCCGGAATTTCATTTGTTTACCTCCTCTCTAGGTATTAATTATAACACGTATAGCACGTATCAAAAAGAGCTGGTTATAAGTTTTGGGTGATTAAGGTGAATTCTTAATTTGATTCCATATAAGAATCTTTATCCAAGGCTGTGCTTTGGAAAATTGCCTAAAGTACCTAGGATACTTTCTTTAACGTGGCAATCAAAACACCCCTTGGCTGACTCATGCACGGCTGGGAAAAAGTCCCCTCCATCGCGTATCCCAGCCCAGAGGGTCCGCGATCACACAGTCCGACGCCTTTGCGTGAGTCGTAGCCAAACTCGGCTTTAATCCGCTTTCAAAAAGCAGGGCGGGAAACAAGGAGGTTTCCCGTCGGCCATGCGACAAGGATGTCGCATTTGGCCGAGCACCCTGCCCGCTTACATCAGGATTAAAGCCCTAGTTTGGCATGACGAACGCATGGCCGAGGGCGTGTCTCGCGACCCTCCCTAGGACGTGTCTTGCGGACCCTCGGAATTGAACTCGCAATATGATATAGTATGAAAGTAGGAATATTCAAAAAGTTGGCATCCTGGATGAAGGGGATGTAGTGGATGGAAGCGTTTTATATAAACCTACAGGGTATAGAAATAATCCAGGAAAGTGCGCCGCAATCTTCTATAACTGAAGAAGGGTTCAAACTCTTTGTACTAGGCCTCGAAGAATGGGATCAGGTTCCACTTTTATGGCCAGGTCATATTGAACAACAATCGGATTGGATTAAACATTTACGTGAGAGAGATGCAGTCGAAATACGCGAGAGAGCTAAAGAAGGTGCTTTAGCTTTTCACCCCCGTTTTGAGCGATTAAGCCAGAATGTGCATTATATGTGTTTTCGAGATCTTGATGAACAACTAAATGAACTTCCTATCCGTTTCTTTCTAACCTCAAATGTTTTTGTTTTGTTAGGATGGAAGGGGGTTAACCAGGAACGTCTGGCCGATTGGGCCGGGCGCGGTATTTTGACAAATCCCTTGGAGTTTGCCTGCGCGTTAGGCTTAAGAGTATTACGCCACCATCAGAAACGACTTGAAATCATTGAAGATCAAATGGATGTTATCGAAGAGGAGATTCTAACAGCCACGCATGCCTGGCAACTTAAACAAATTATTTCTTTGCACCGCCAAATACTGGGGGTAAAACGATCATTAAATGCCCATCAAAGTGTTTTTGCTCGCTTAAAAAATATCGAGAAGCCGGAGTATGGAGATCTCCAAGAGGAATTAATCTTTGAGATGCAGCGGGTAATCAATAATGCTCACCAAACACATGATATGATTGAGAGTTTAAGAGAAGCATATCAGGCGGCGGTCGATAATCGAGCTAATGATATTATGAAAGTACTGACACTTGTTGCAACCATTATATTGCCAATTACTTTGCTGAGCGGTTTTTTTGGAATGAATTTTGATAGCATGCCATTTGTTCATCAACCCTATGGTCTTTTAGTGTTTTATGGGTTATCGTCCATCATCTTTCTTGTTGTTTTGATTTATTTTTGGAAGAAAAAGTGGCTGAAATAATAAAGTATCTTGTTTTTTTGATCAAACAGTTATATAATATAAAAGTTATAAGTCGAGCTTTTGGAGGGTTCATATTGGAGAAGCTACTAGAAAAGTTAAAAGAATACTTGAAAATGGAAACTGAAATCCCGTTTGAGGAGTTTTCGGAGTATTATCACAAATTGATTGCAGAACTAAACCAAACGTTTAACGATCTTGATCAGGACGCTCGCGTTAAAGCGCTCTATATTTGTTCTATTGTGCAATCTAACGCTGATGCTAGAGCTAAAGGAAGTAAAACCACTGCAAAAACGTTTAAAAAAATAAGCGCAAAATGTGCTTTTTGGACCGATGCTATCAAGTTCAATCTGGGAAAAGCCGGGATGTCCCCGCAGGAGATTGAGCAGGCAACGGAAGAAATTAACGCAAGTATCTGATAATCGAGGCTCGAAGTACGATGCACGAGGCTCGAATTGTGTATTTGCTCAATCGAGGCAAAACGAAAGACTCTTACTTTAAGAAGTGGGAGTCTTTCATGATTATTTTATGAATAAAGTATCAATCTCTTTGAAGTTGCTGTAAACAGGCTTATGATGGTATAATTTAATAAAATCCTGATGATAAGGAATTTAAGGATGTAGTTATGGATATCATTTTAGCTCATCGCCAACTCGACTTTGATGCATTAGCATCGATGGTGGCCGCCCAAAAAATTTATCCTAACAGCGTTTTGGTCATGGACGGAAACCCTAACGTCTATGTTCAAGATTTTTTGGCGCTATCTAAAGATCAATTGCGATTTCGCAAAGCTCAGGATATTAACGTTGACGAAGTTTCTCGGATTATTCTTGTAGATACCCATGAACTGCGTCGAGTGGGCTTGCTGGGAGAAAAGGTGGCTAAGCTTCCGAATGTTCAGGTGGAAATTTATGACCATCATCCCTATTCTGGTGAACTCAAACCGGGTATGGTTATTGAAACGGTTGGAGCGTGCGCAACAATCCTCGTGGAAAAATTGGCTGTGCTTGGGTTGCCTTTAAGTGGTTTTGAAGCAACTTTGATTGCCATCGGAATCTATGACGATACAGGAAGCTTATTGTTTGATAGTACCACAGTTCGTGATGTTCACGCTGTGGCCTATTTGCTTGGGCAAGGAGCGAATTTAGGAGTTATTGCCCAATATTTACGGCGACCGCTTGCCTCGGAACAAAAAGAACTATTACAGGAATTGCTTGACCACGGGCAGACAGAATTCTTCGACGGGTTACCGGTTTATCTTGCGTATGCTGAAACGGAGGACTATGTCGGAGGGCTTGCTTTATTGGCTCAACGAGTAGGGGAACTTGAAAGCGCTGATACGTGGTTTTTATTGGTCAAGATGGAGAATCGCGTATACGTCGTAGGTCGATCAAGAAGGAGAGGTTTGCCTGTCAACGGATTGGTACAGCCTTTTGGTGGGGCGGGCCATGAGAGGGCTGCTTCAGCCACCATTAAAGACGCTAAGATCTCGGTGGTTTTGAAACAACTGCGAAAAGGGCTTAGGAGTCACGCTATACGCCCTCATCTTGTGCGCGATATGATGAGTTATCCGGTTAAGACCGTGACACCAGAGACGTTGCTGGGAGAGGTTGAACAAATTTTATTGCGTTATGGGCATACCGGAGTACCTGTCACTGTGGACAAGTGTTTGGTGGGGATTATTTCCCGACGTGATGTTGATAAGGCGATAAAACACGGTCTGAGACACGCACCAGTGAAAGGCTTTATGACGTCAAAGGTGACTACGGTGGATGTAGAGGCACCTTGGGATGAAGTCCAGCGTCTGATGGTCCAACACGATATTGGGCGTCTCCCAGTAGTTGAAGAAGGAAATGTCGTCGGAATCGTTTCTCGGTCGGATGTTTTGCGTCTCGTTCATGGAGGTTCGGTTCCTATGGAAACCCAACTCGTTCGTGAGCGTAGTGTTGCAATGCGTCAGGATATTTTGGATTTGATAGAACGCTTACCGGAAGAGATACGGAAGCTCCTTGAAGCAGCGAGAGATACCGCAGAGGAAGAAGGGTGTTCCGTTTATCTTGTCGGAGGGTTTGTCAGGGATTTACTCTTATTTTTCCCCACTCAAGATCTGGATTTTGTCGTCGAAGGTAGTGGCGGTCAATTTGCACAAGCAATGATGAAACGCATGCCGGACGGGAAACTCACTCAGCACATTAAATTTGGAACAGCCCAGATCGCTTTTCCAGATGGGAGTCATCTTGACGTTGCTAGTACGCGGTGGGAATATTATTCCTTCCCTGGAGCACTACCTCAAGTGGAGGAATCTTGCCTGCGCGATGACCTGTTTCGACGTGACTTTACCATTAATTCCATGGCAATCTGTTTGAATGCCAAGCATTTTGGGGAACTCGTAGATTATTATGGTGGGAAGCGGGATTTACAGCAAAGAAAAATTCGTTTTTTACATAATATAAGCTTTATTGATGATCCTACTCGGATGCTAAGGGCAATACGTTTTGCAGAACGTTATCAATTTGATTTAGCCAAAGAAACTCGTGATGCTTTATATACTGCAATAGAGTCGGGAGTCCTCTCTAAGCTAAGCATTGAACGTTTTACTGAGGAAATTCTTCTTATTTTCAAAGAGGAAAACTATCTGGCTATGGGTCAGGTCTTAATTAAGAGTGGCCTTTTTAAGGCGTGGTTTGGTGAGGATTACGATTGGGACTTTAACATAGAAGAAGTAGTGGACAGCGCTGCTTGGTCTTTGAATAGACGTTGGCTAATTTCTATTTCTAAAATGGACTCTCTAACTATTGAAAAATTGCTTAATCGAGTATGTCTGAACAAATCTCTTCGGGATGATACCATGACCTTTGTACGTATGCGCGAGGCCTTAAAGGAGCCATTGACTTTGAGTGAGATGGATCGATTACTAAATAAAGCCCCAAAGGGAGTTGTAATGGTTTTAGCTCGGGATGGTCGGTTTAATAAGCTAATTATGGAATGTCTAGAAGCCAGTCAAAGGATTAGTATGTCTCTAAATGGAAAAGCACTTTTGCAGATGGGTGTTAAAGAAGGGCCAGAGATTGGAGAAATCCTTGATCGAGTGCGCATGGCTTGGCTTGAAGGCAGGATACGTACTTCAGAAGAAGAGAAGGGCATTGTTCAACAGTGGGTTAATACCCTGCGGCGTTAGAAGGAGGAAGGGACTTGTTTGGATTTGACTTACCGTCCATAATCGCTAATATTCCTGCTTTGCTGATCGGATTTGCCTTTCACGAATTTGCTCATGCTTGGGTAGCCGACCGCTTAGGAGACCCAACTCCGCGCAGTCAAGGGCGCTTAACTATGAATCCTATCGCACATTTGGATCTTTTTGGAACGCTCATGGCTCTCTTGTATCGATTCGGTTGGGCTAAGCCTGTAATGACCAACCCACAATACTACAGAGGAGATAAAAATCGAGGGCAAATGCTGGTTGCACTAGCTGGTCCAATAATGAATTTACTTACAGCATTTGTAGTGATGTTTCTATGGTTTCTAACTATGCATTGGGTCCGAGGATCAGAGTGGAGTAGCATTATCTCGCTTATCTTTCAATCCACAGTGTTTATGAATCTAGGTTTAGGGATCTTTAATCTTTTGCCAATTCCTCCGCTTGATGGATTTGCTGTTCTCGTAGGGGTATTGCCTAAACACTATGCTCGTCAGCTACATGTACTAGAGCAGTATGGGATGATTATTTTAGTTATTCTTCTCTTTACAGATATACTCGGTAAAGTTCTTTTTCCTGCTGTTAATGGAATAGCTTATGCCTACCAGACAATCATAACCCTAGTATTAACTCCATTTTTGAGATAAATGTGCTTGAATTAATTAATCTATAAGCGATGACTAAGATAACCAAAGGGGTGTTAGCGTGAAAGGAAGAATTTTAAGTGGGATGCGTCCCACAGGGTCACTGCATATTGGGCACCTGAGTGTGATCCAGAATTGGGTTGCCCTCCAGAATGACTATGAGTGTTATTTTTCCATTGTGGATCTACATGCGTTGACGACAGGGTATGAAGACCGATTAGACTTTCCTCGTCTACGACGGGAAATTGCCTTAGATTGGCTTAGTGTGGGAATCGATCCGCAGAAGAGCTCCATTTTTATTCAATCTGCGGTCAAAGAGCACTCCGAACTGCATTTGTTATTCTCTATGTTTACGCCTTTGTCTTGGTTGGAACGAGTTCCTACTTACAAAGATCAAATTCTGCAATTAAGTCAACAGGGGAAAGACCTGGGCATGTACGGATTCTTAGGATATCCTCTCTTAATGGCTGCAGACATATTGCTGTATAAAGCTAGTGTAGTACCAGTTGGGGAAGACCAAATACCGCATGTTGAGCTTTGTCGGGAAGTTGCCCGTCGCTTTAATCATCTTTACGGAACAGTATTTCCTGAGCCAAAAGATCTTGTCGGGAAAGTGCCTCTTTTACCGGGAGTTGACGGGCGGAAAATGAGTAAAAGTTATCATAATGCTATATCCCTTACGGCATCTCCTGAGGAGGTTAAAACGAGAGTCCAACAAATGGTGACTGACCCAGCACGGCTCCGTAAAGATGACCCTGGGCATCCTGACGTTTGCATTGTTTATAAGTTCCATCAGATCTACACTCCTGTAGTCGCGGAAGTGGCCGAAAACTGTCGTGGAGGTAAAGTGGGTTGTGTCGCTTGTAAGCGGCATCTTGCGGAGAACCTAGAGAAGTTAATAAGCCCGTTCAGGGAACGCCGAGATTATTGGGGGGAACCTGGACGCGTGGAGAAGGTTCTCGAAGAAGGTGCCGAACGTGCTCGGGTAACTGCCTCGGAGACAATGAAAGAAGTACGCTGCCTCATGGGGTTGTAAATGGAAAGCGAAAAAATCATTCCTCAGGTTGAACTTCCTGCTTATAAGGGTCCACTTGATTTGCTGTTGAACCTTATTCAACAAGAAAAAGTTGATATTTATGATATCCCGATTGCACGTATAGCCGACCAGTTTGTGGAAGCTGTAAGATACATGGGGCCTATGGATATGGAACTCACAACAGAGTTCCTAGTTCTTGCGGCCCAATTGCTATATATTAAGTCAAGGGAACTTTTGCCGAAACCTCCGAAAAATGAACAAGAAGTCGAAGAGGAGGAAGACCTGCGCCAGGAACTGGTGGAACGCTTACTTGCTTATCGGACGTTCAAGCAGGCTGCACTAATGCTAGAGGCGTTAGAAACCTCTTCAGGACGATCTTATTGCCGTGAGGTTGATATTGAGGGGTTACTTGCGGATGTTGAACCGGTGGATCCACTCCAGGGGGTATCCTTCAATGATCTTTGGTTAGCGTTTTGCCGGGTGATCGAACGTGCGGAAAAAGGGGAGAAAATTCAGCATGTTGAACCGGAAGAAATTGCAATAGATATAATGCTTGCAGATGTTTTGCGCCGGGTTCTTCTCCATCCGAAAGGGATGCGATTTCTCCAACTTATGCGGATCGGATCGCGAATGGAGATGGTTGTCTCTTTCCTGGCGTTGTTAGAACTTTTGCAATCCGGAAAAGTTCGCGTTGAACAACTGACAGTGGCGAGTGATATTATAATATTTCCTACAACGAAAGCATGGGAATTCACGGAAGAGGAGTAGATAGAATGCTGTTTCGTGAACCGGAAACGGCGGCGTTAGAAGCCCTATTATTTGTAGCCAAAAATCCGCTAACGGCTGAACTACTCGGGGAGATTCTTGAGTTGGACCTCTCGAAGATCGAAGAACTGCTTTATGAGCTACGAAACCGATATTTGGTGGATTCCTGCGGCTTGAAACTCCTCGAAATTAATGGCGGATATACATTAGGCACTAAGCCGGAAGTCGCCCGCTATATTGAAATTCTCTATAAACAACCTTCCCATTCCCTCTCCAATGCGGCGCTTGAAGTGCTTTCTATCATTGCTTATAAACAACCTGTGACCCGTGGAGAAGTAGATTTTATCAGAGGGGTTCAATCTGATCGGGCTTTGGCTACTTTAGTAGAAAAGGGATTAGTGAAAGACGTAGGTCGCAAGGAAGGTCCTGGGCGCCCCATCCTTTATGCTACGACAGAACAGTTCCTTCTACATTTCGGCTTGCGTTCCTTAGAGGATATGCCGAACCTTGAAGTGGGTTTGGTTAGCGAGGATGAAGTGGCAAGTGCAGTAGATTAGGGAACTTCGCCAGCCTTGAACGGAGTAAGTTGACACCAAATAGAGAAAAGCCGTTAATATAGGTTATTAATGGCTTTTTTATTTGTCTGAAGGTTTCTCAAAATTCTAGATACATAATCAGGGGAAATTAATCTATTGTTGACAGTTTTAGAAGGAGTTACTAAATCTGTGTGGAATTTATATTGCATAACCCAGCGCTACGAGGGAAAGGGGCGAGCAAATTGCCCGTATTTGTTCAAAATGTGAATAATACAGAAATCTGGATCAGTTTTACAAGCCCTTTTTCACTAGACCAAGTGAGTATGATTAAGGCGATTAAGGGGAGACGCTGGTATCCTACTGACAGGTATTGGGCAGTACCTTACACGGAGGAAACGGTAAAGTATTTAATCCGAGTTTTTACTGAGGAAGTTTTTTTGAAATCACTAAGCCTGAGCAAGGATAGTAATTTCAAAAATGAGACTGATCAATTGAGCAATACGAAAGACACAAATGAATCATTGCGCTTTATGTCTGACCGGACGTCGGAACTACTCCTTCTGATTCGGAAGGAACTTGAATTGCGTTTGATATAGTGATAAAACTATTAAAGCCTATGTGGGACAAATATCTCGATATCAAATTTTTCTAAAAAAAGATTTAGCAGGTTCAACAAATGAGGACGTTCGGAATTTCGTGCATTATTTATTGAGAGAGAAGGGCAAATCCCATGCGTATGTTAACCAGACCCTTAGTGCACTGAAATTTCTACTTACAAAGGTTTTATGTATTAAAGGAGTTTGTGAACAATTACCACGGCCTAAAAAAGAACATAAGTTGCCAGATGTTCTTAGTCAGCAGGAAGTACTTCATATACTCAACACTGTAAAGAATATTAAGCACCGTACTATACTAATACTAACCTATTCGGCGGGTTTAAGGGTAAGTGAAGTTGTAAAACTTAAGATTGGAGACATTGATTACCATAGGATGCTAGTACATGTAAGACAAAGTAAAGGTAAGAAAGATCGGTATACTGTCTTGTCTGAGAGGGCCATTAGAGCTTTGCAAAAGTACATATCTTCTTACCATATAGTTGATTGGGTGTTCCCAGGGGAGAATCCAATCAACCACATAACAGAACGAACTGTACAAAGAATCTTTGAAAATGCACGAGATAAGGCAGAAATTAGAAAAGAAGTGTCTATACATTCCTTAAGGCATTTTTTCGCAACTCACCTATTGGAAGGTGGAACCGATTTGCGGTATATTCAAGAACTACTAGGTCATATGAGTTCAAAGACTACTGAATTATATACCCACGTGACTGAAAAGGACATCCGACGAATTAAAAGCCCCTTTGATTGGATTAGTTCAAACTGGGGAAGCGCAGGCGGAGAATAAAGGAGATATATCTGACATGTGTCGCAGATACCAACTACTTTGGCGGGATCTGCGACATAGGTCGGTAATTTAACGTTAGGCGACAGACCATGCAGGAAACGGGCGTCCTTGCCCGGATTTGGAAGAGATTGTTGTTGGAGTTGAATTTCATGAATATTTGTAGGGGAATGCGTTAGACGCTTATTGTATAACTCTTATTTAATTGCCAATCATTGGTCATTTTTTGATTATTAATAGGTCAAAATGGAGGGGCAAGTTTAAGAAATTATTAATCCATGAGAGGGCTATCAGATAATGAACTAAATCTTAAAAAGTAGGTTCGGGAGAGATAAAATGAAAAAAATTATTATTTGGCTAGGAGCATTAACTGTTCTACTATTATTAATAGTATGGTTAGCGCCACCTAAAATAATCCTTCATAATAGTATGTCTAACATTAGTTTAATTATAGAAAATAGAGGTTTAATAGAAACACTAATTACACCATTAGAGACTGTTGAAAAAGATGTTGACAGAATCAAAACACCATTTTCTAATACACTAACTATTTACAAAATATTCATACCAATAAAAAGAGTGAAATTTGGAATGCCCAGTAATTTTGCAGAAGAGAGAGTAGGGCAAGTTGTAATTTGGGGTAAGCCATATAAAATTGATGGTGCCTTTTATGCTGTCTTAGCAAAGATTGAAAAAGAGAAAAAATTTAACTAAAGAATCTTTAGAAAGTAGCATAAGTTAATATGGTGTGTCGCGATATTCTTAAATTGTGCATTAATACAGTTTGGGGACGTTTAAGGGACTCCCGTCCATGGTCGTCTCTGAATTGCGGGGCATGGTCCGCCGCCTAACTTCTAGAGATTTATGAGGTTCCTAGATAAAGAAAAGGCCATTGATTAAAATCAATAGCTAAAAGGAATGTAATAATTCGGTGTAGAATACTGAACATCATGAATCTCATGTTGTAGTGAACCGTCTGCAGAGCGATAGTCGGTCTATGGGAATTCAATCTTTTCTATACGGGAATAAACTTACTTGGCAAGGTATTAAAACGAGATTTTATCTCTTCTTCATCGATAACAGTGAGCAAAACCCCTAAAAATGGGTAGACTTTCCCCCTCCCCAAGATAGGTAACTTTTTGAAACTATTCAGTTTCTCAGTGCTTATGGGCTTGTCACTGTAGTCGAGGAAAAAGGAACAAGAAACGTAATAAGCTGAGTACTTCCACATGAACGACAGGTTTTAGAATCTTTCTGGACTCTAACGGTTAGAGGCAAGGATTTATTTCCGGTAAGTCTCAGGCATTTATTAAGCTTTGACTTAATATTGCGGCTGCAAAGGAGACCATAATGTCTGATCTTAACAAAGCGATCGGGTAGAACATGAAGAAGAAACCGTCTGGAAAACTCAGCAGCCTCCAGCGTCATAACCTTGGACTTACCGCCATCCTTGTAATCCTTCCAAGCAAAACTCACCGATTGACCATCAAACGATAAAATTCTAGAGTTACTAATAGCAACTCTGTGAGTATAACGTCCCAGATAACGAACAACATGACCTGGGGATTTAAAAGGTTTTCTACAAAATACAACCCACTTCATGCCCTGTAAATTGACGACAAGAGAAAGGAAATTGCTTCTTAATGCAAGTGTGGTAGCCTCGTTTAAAAAAGCAATTTCCCCATTGTCATATGCCTGTTGAAGAAGATCAAGGAACTTATCTCTGAACTCCTTCGAAACAACTTTAACAGGCATAAAAAACTTCTTACGAGAACGGACGAAGCGAAGACCATCATTGGAAAGTCCCCCGCCAGGGACAATGCAATGATAAGGTAGGCATAACCACGCCATACCGACTTTCATCGGCGGTCTCAGTTATGCCCCCTCCCGAACCGGACGGACAGTAGAGTAGGCACCCAACGAGTTGCTATCCTAAAATAGTACTTTTCCAGATGCCCCTCTCAGAACGGAGCGTGCAAGTTTCCTTTGCACTCCGCTCGCCAGTGATTAACTGTCAGCCGACATTAGC
>Ga0209347_1000301_pt1 | contig 135135 bp, 120 predicted proteins | sample AutmiccommuBRH23_FD_187382 | JGI IMG/M metagenome (GOLD analysis project Ga0209347, IMG submission 187382) | Deep subsurface microbial communities from Mt. Terri, Switzerland - Autotrophic microbial communities BRH/23 (SPAdes) (version 2) | ecosystem: Environmental > Aquatic > Deep subsurface... | reverse complement strand
TGCCTGCTTGAATACGCGAGCAGAGGCTCGTTGTCAAGGGCGGGTAGGGGTCGTAAAAACACACAAACACGGAAAGGAGAATAACTTACAAAATCTTTTTCGTGTCTTGACAACGGGGGGCATTATACTTTGACCCAGGATCAGGCCAGGGAAGAACTCAGCAAGCTGGGTTTAGGCGATAAAGACATGAGATTCAAGGATAAAGCCCAGCTACCCGACGATGTAAAAGCAAAAATCGAGGCCATCCGTACTCAGGTGAAAGACGGCACTTTAACCCGGGAGCAGGCCGGAGAAGAACTTAGCAAGCTCGGAATCGACGGTAAAGGGATACTACTCGGAGATCGGACAAATTTATTTGTGCAACTTATAAATGCGCAAAAGGCAAATGACGAAGCCAAGATTAAAGAACTGCTGCCGCAATTGTTGAAACAAATGCAGGAACGCAATCAGATGATGGCTGACAAGATGGCTGACGTTGAATAAAATACAAAAAACACGGATTCTTTTTTAAAAGAATCCGTGTTTTTGATATAATAGCCGTATTGAAAGCGGGAGGGGAAAAAATTGTTTTGCATCCATCTGGTTGATGATGAGAAAAATCTCAATGAAATATTAACCATGTATTTACAGAAGGAAGGCTGGGAAGTGCGCTCATTTTTAAATGGCGAAACCGCCCTTCAGGCTATCCCGGACCACCCGCACCTATGGATACTGGACATCATGCTGCCCGACATAGACGGTTATCACCTGTTGCGCAGAATAAAAGAGGAATCGCCAAAGGTTCCAGTCATCTTCATTTCTGCGCGTGACGAGGTTCTAGACCGGATTATGGGCCTGGAATTGGGAAGCGATGATTATTTGCCGAAACCTTTTTCCCCCCGGGAGCTGGTTATCCGCACTCGCCGTGTACTGGAACGTGTTTACCAGCAAAATGAATCCAAAAGTTTTCATTTGCACCCGTATATACTGGACGAAGCTAAACGTTTGATAAAAAAGGAACAGGAATTACTTGAACTAACGTCAAAAGAATTTGATCTGGTCTTATTATTTGCCAAACATCAGGGCCAGGCATTATCCCGTGAGCAAATTATTGCTCATATATGGGGAGAAGATTATGTCGGCACTGACCGGGCAGTGGACGACCTGATACGGCGCCTGCGCAAAAAGCTGCCTGAATTGCGCATTGAAACACTATATGGGTATGGTTACAGGATGGTATTTCAATGAAAAAGTTTCCTTTAACAATAAAAATCTGGCTGGCCTTGCTCCTCACAAGTTTATTGTTATATATGATTTTTTTGCTGATTATCCCCAATATAATCCGCAGCTCTTTTACATCACCACTATTGGATTTACCACCCAAAAGATTAGCCGCACAAGAAAGACGGGCTCCCTCCCAGGGTTTCCCTGTCAGGCAATTCATTATTCTGGACAACGGGACAACACTTCCGGAACAGGCCTCAGAAGTGCTGCCATCTTTTCTTTTACAGGAAATATCCCAAAAAGCAAAATCACAACAACAGCCTTATAACAGATATGAATATATCAATGAGCAGGTGCGTTATCGCTATGTAATACACAAAGATGAAGCATACGGGCGTCCGTTGTATAAGATAACAATCTTAGCAAAATCGGACGAAAATCTTTTCGTCCAAAGATTACTGTTACAGTTCATGCTGTTTGCCGGCGGCGCCCTTGTTGTAAGCTGGTTTGCGTCTCTATTTATCGCCCGCTATTTGACGCGCCCGTTAGTGCAAATGGAGCAACACGTTAAGCACATAGCCGACAGGAACTGGCACGAGCCGCTTCAAGTCAAATATAACGATGAATTCGGGCAACTGGCACAATCCATCGAAAGCATGCGTCAACAGCTAATACGGCAGGAAGAAATACAACAATCCATGATGCAAAATATATCCCATGAATTGAAAACTCCTGTTATGGTTATACGAAGCTATGCCCAAGCCATGCAAGACGGTCTTTATCCCAGCGGGGATCTGGCCGGCAGCATTAAGGTTATAGATGATGAAGGAGCACGGCTGGAAAATCTTATTAAACAATTGCTATGCTTAACCAGACTTGATTATATGTCAACGCAAAAACCAATCAACAGCGTTATTTGCTTGGATGATTTAATCAAAGAAAATGTAGATAGAATGCGCTACCGCCGATTGGATATAGACTGGGAATTGAACCTGCAGCCCGTAGAAATACAGGGAGACGAAGAAAAATGGCGGGTGTTGATAGAGAATATACTGGATAATCACCTGCGCTATGCTAGTACCTGTCTTCAGATAACTTTAGCCGTGGAAAAAGAGAAGAATGAAATTACTATTCGGTTCTGCAATGACGGTTTAAAGATTGAACCCAATGTGTTGGAGCAGGTGTTTAAGCCGTTTAAGAAAGGGCAGGAAGGAAAATATGGTCTTGGATTACACATTGCTCAACGAATCGTAAAAATGTATCAGGGAGAAATCCGTCTATATAATATTGATGGGGAAAGAAACTGGGTATGTACAAATATTAAAATACCCCTTCGTAAAATGACTTGATATCAAAAATATATTTTTACAGTCCTCAGCTAAATGTCCGAACCGATTGAAGAAGCCGGCTGTTACGCCGACTTCTATTATGTTAATCCCTCCGCAGTGCTTCGATAGGATCCATTTTGGCCGCCTTGTTAGCGGGCAGCATACCGAATATTATACCGATGGCGGCGGAGAAGGCAAATGCAATCAGCGCCGTCCACCAGGACACCAGGGGCGACCATTTGGCCACCTTGGCAATGAGAAAAGCCCCACCTATACCCAGCGCCATTCCGATAATACCTCCCAGTATGCACAGAACCACGGACTCAATTAAAAACTGGATAAGAATATCCTTTCGTCTGGCCCCCAGGGCTTTGCGAATGCCTATTTCCCTGGTCCGCTCAGTTACCGAAACCAGCATTATGTTCATTACCCCTATGCCGCCCACAAATAGTGATATTCCGGCGATGGCGCCGATTATAAGGGTCATGATGCCGGTTATTTTGTTGGCGGACTGCATTACCTGCTCCATGCTTTGGCTGGCGTACTCTGAACCCCGGTGCCGGCGCTCAAGCACCTTAACCGTCTGATCCATGGTTTCCTGAACCTTTTCCTTGGAAACGGCGCTGCCTTCCAGTTCATTTATGTAGTCTCCATACATATTGCGCCAGGCCCTGCCTGGTATATAAGCATTGACATTTTCGCCAAAGCCGAATATGGACTCGCCTTTGGCCACCAATCCTATAACCAGAAAGGGTGTGTTGCCGATACTGACCATATTCCCCACCGGCTCCGTGCGGCCGAATATTTCGTCTGCCAGCGCCTCGTCCAGCACGGCCACCCGCTGGCTCAGGGAATCATCCTCGCTGCTGAAAAAGCGCCCTTTTTTCATGGTTAGCTTACTGGTAAAGGCGTAGTCGGAGGACACTCCCCGCACCTGGCAATACTTTTTATCCTTCGGTCCCCTGACATCGTCCATGTTACTGCTGTTGGCGGAAAGATGGGTGATAGCCGGAACCTTGTCTTTAAGCACCTGCATGTCGCTAAGTTCGAACTTATTGCCGGTGGACTGCTCTTGATTGCGCCAGTCCGGGTATATGACAAAAATGTTGGTACCCACCTTTTCCATTTCTGTCATCAGTACCGCCCGGCCCCCCTGGCCTATGGCCACCACCGCAATCACCGCAGCTATGCCTATGATTATGCCCAGGGTGGTTAAAAAAGAGCGCAGCTTATTGGCCCTGACCCCCTCCAGAGCCACCCGTATGCTCTCCAACAGGTTCATTGGGCATCCCCCCTCCGGGCGTCAAATTCAGATACTGTTTGTACAAAGGGAACTTCCCCGGAAGGCACGACAAGGGCTGATATTTCACTGGCATGAGTGTTGTTTTGGTTCCCCGGACCCAGCTTTGTTAACTGTTCTACAGCTTTCCGGGGGTTTTCTACTTTTTCGTCATCCACCAGACTGCCGTCCCGGAAATGAATGATTCTGGAGGTATGCAGGGCAATATCCCACTCGTGGGTTACCAGCACTATGGTGGCCCCACCCCGGTTTAAATCCTGAAAAATAGCCATTATCTCTTCCCCGGAGCGGGTGTCCAGGTTGCCCGTGGGCTCGTCGGCCAGCAATACCGCCGGTTCGTTAACCAGTGCCCGGGCTATGGCCACCCTCTGTACCTGGCCGCCGGATAGCTGGTTGGGACGGTAGTTAATTCTATCGGCCAGCCCCACCCTTTCCAGGGCCGTGGTGGCTCTCCTTACCCTTTCCCGGGCATCTATCCCGGCATATAACATGGGCAGTTCCACGTTGCGCTGGGCGGTTGTCCGTGACAGCAGGTTAAAATTTTGAAAAACAAAGCCTATTTTAATGTTGCGCACCCTGGCCATGCCGGTGTCATCCAGGGTGCTTATTTCTATTCCGTCCAGTTTGTATGAGCCGGAGGTGGGTGTGTCCAGGCAGCCCAGAAGGTTCATCAGGGTTGATTTGCCGGAACCGGACGGCCCCATTACGGATACAAACTCGCCGGTTTTAACTTCGAGGTTCACGTCTTTCAACGCCACCACCGGGTGCGCCCCGGTGCTGTATATTTTAGCCAGTTGGGATACCTGAATCATCATTTATCCCCCCCGGCCGGAGGCACATTATTCAATACCGAAACCCTGGTGCCGTTCTTAATATTGTCACCCGGGTCTACAATCACCGTTTCGCCTTCCTTAAGCCCGGATTTTATTTCCGTGTAAAGCTCCGTATCCAGGGCGGTTTCCACCTTTCTTTCTTTTGCGGTGCCGTTCTCCACCACGTAAACCATGTGCTTCCCATCTTTTTCATCCACTGCCTCGTAGGGTACCACCAGGGCCTTTTCCCTGTCCACCGTGGTAATGGTCAGATCCACAGTATATCCCGTGCGAAGGCCTTCGGAGTCACCGGTTATGCTGACAATCACCGGCACTTCGATCTGGCTGCCCTGATTCCCGTCTTGAACCAGGGCTCCGGGGGATACGCTGTGCAGCACCCCGGTATATTCACGGTCCGGTACCGCCGCAGCAGTAACCTTTACTTTCTGCCCTATCTTCAGCCTGCCGCTGTCCGCCTCGTTCACCCCGGCGGTCACTTCCACCTTGTCCGTGTTACCGATGGTAATAAGCCTGGTGCCGGGATTGATGTGGTCCCCCTCGGACACTTCCACGGCTATTACGACGCCGTCCATTTCCGCCGTGAGGGTATTTCTTTCAAATTCCCGCTGGGCCAGTTCCATCCGGATGCGGGCCTGCTCCACCTGTGCTTTAAGGGAGGCCAGCTCCGGGCCGGTGGGACCCGACTCTTTGATTTTCAGCCTGGCTTCTGCATTTTTGTATTCCGTTTCCCTTGCTATCAGATCAAGCTCTGCTGTTTCCAGTTCCTGGGCGCTAACAGCCCCCTGGTCATAGAGCTGTTTAGTCCTCTCGAATTTTTTCTGGGCGTTTTTGTAGTCGGCCTCGGCCTTTTTATAGTCGGCCCTGTTCTGGGTTATTTCCTCCGGCCTGGGATTTAGCGCATCTTCCAGGTTGGACTGCTGTACCGCATAGTTGGATTTGGCCTCACTAAGCTTGTCCCCGGAATCACCGGCGTCCAGCAGCCCGAGCACCTGGCCCTTGCGCACATGGTCTCCAGGGTTGACCAGCACTTTTTTTACCGTTGTTTCTTCATAGCTGTAAAACTCCTGTTTTTCCACCAGCCTGACCCTGCCGGTGGCAAAAACATTGTCCTGAATGTGCTTAATTTCCACTTTGGCTGTTTTTACCGGTATTCCTGCGGATTTCCTGTTTTTGATTATGTTGGCCGCAATCACCGACACAATAAGGCCGAGGATAAGCACCCCGGCCAATAACTTCTTCCATGATATTTTCACTAATTTTTGTTTTAAAGACTGCAACACCCATCTCTCCCTTTTCAATGGGGCACACCACCATTAAACAAATGTACTTGCTAATTATGAGGTAAAACAATAACCGCCCCTTTAAATACTCCTAATACTATAGACGCAGCAAAAGGCTTTTTTATTTCAGTCAATCAACAAATTTTTTTATAAAATTACATACCGGCAGCCGGCATCTTGCTTAAAGGGGTCAGCAGTCCCGCAAGCAGGACAAAAATGACCCAAAGAACGCCCAAATATGTACCGGTTTTTACGGCGGGTACCTTCATGGCCACGGAACTTCCCACGGCCAGCAAAACCAGTCCCCAGAGGGAGAAGGGATCAACCTGCGACATTATCATATAAAACCTGTCAATCTTATCCCCGGGGAGCAGCAGGGCCAGACCGGTGCTTACCTTGTACATATTCTGGGCGGGACTGCTCATTATCAGAACCGTCTTAATAACCGAAGCCAGCATCAGCGGCAAATAGGCATAAACCGTTACGGCAAACAGGGTTTTAAAAGGTGCCTTTTCCCCGGTGAAAGCGTTAAACAATTTCAGGAGACCGGCCATAATCAACCACATGATCAGTGGCCCCAGCACCGAGCCTACCAGTGCCATCACCACAGCCGTGGTGGTGGCTATGCTTATGGCCTCGGCCGGTATTTTTGATGCATCCGGCGCATTCTGAAGAGTCCAGAGGGTTAATTCTTTTATTTTGGGGATTACCGGCAGTACCAGTATAAAATTTACAGACAACAACAGTGCCGCCAAACCGGCCACACCGGGACGGGCGGCAATGTCTTCAAAGGTTTTACGCGGACATCCCAATAAAACCCCGCTGATCCTCTGCCAGAGATTTAGATTTCCATTATTCCCGGGATCTTTGATTTCACTGTCTGTAAAATTTTGTGTATCCAATCCAATTCCTCCAATCAAGGTAAGGGAACATTCGCTAAACCCCTTACTTTTTATTTTTTCCGGGACGGAATGTCCCCAACAAGAAAGCTAAAATAAATGTTGACAGTTGTGTTAACGTCTGTTATTGCAGGTCATCCCTACCAGAATAACTTATTCTAACCATAAGTTACATAATCCTTCATTAATTCAAATCTTTTTTGCTGAAAGCCGAAACGGATCCTTTCCAGCAAAGAAACACCACTAGCGACACCAGCGCCGCGCCCAATACGTAACCCTGCCCCAGACTGATCCCAGGAAAGAAAAGGGGGATTTTATGGAGAATTCGCCCCAATGACATACCGCCGAAAAAGAACACGAAAAAAGACATGGTGTATACCCACTGTATACTGTTGTATCCCCAGCTGAAATACATTAACAACACTATACTGTTAAGCAGTAGAGGGGACAGCCCCGCCAGGACAACAAACCCAATCTCTGCGACTAAAGCGCTTAAGGCAGGCCACAGCATATTCCCCAGATATAGTACAAAAAAAGTAGAATCAGCAAGACCGCCTCAAGCACAATCATGGCCGCGAATTTGGAATTTACCACCGTCCGGGCCGAAACGGGCAGCGATCTGAGAAAGGATATGCTTTTGTTTTTGTCCTCGTGAAAACAGCTAAAAAGGGTATAACTATAGGTTAGGCCTAAGGCGAAAATCAGTACGGCCGGGTACAGCCCCCCGTTCCTCAGATCCGTGCCGATAAACATTACCCCCATCGCAGCGCCTGCCAGCACCGCCACCAACGCTAGCCTCACCCTTTGCAAATACAGGTCCTTGGCTATTATATTCCACATTTATTTACACCTCCCCCCGGGATATTACAATCATTATTTCCTCCAGGGACATGGGCGACAGCTGAACGTTTTCCGCACCCAGCGAGGTCAGCGTTTTTTGCAGGTCTCCGCCGCAGTCACCGCTGACCCCCTGGTAGTTTTGATCCTCTCCCTTGTAATAGGCCAGATATTCTTTCAGCCTTTCTAAAGCCCCGCTGTCCTTCGCCCTGAATGAAACCCGGCGCCATCTGTCGAGAATATTTTCCTTCTCATCACAGAGGGCGATCTGCCCTCCCTTTATAAAAGCCACGTAATCGGCCACTTTTTCAATATCTGAAACTATGTGGGAAGAAAACAGCACCGACCTGGATTCATCCTGGATTACCTCCAGCAGTTCTTTCAGGAAGTCGTGGCGCACCACCGGGTCCAGCCCGGAGGTGGGTTCGTCCAGCAACAGCAGCCTTGGCCGGTGGGCAAGCGCCAGGCACAGGGACAGCTTCATTTTGCCGCCCTTGGATAGTTTTTTGACTTTTTTGTTCCTGTCCACGCCGAACTTCTCCAACAGGGCATGGTAAAAGCAGTGATCCCAATCTTTATAGTATTTTGAAACAAACTGCCCCAGCCAGCCGGCAGCGGCTTCCTCGTACAGATTGCATTCCTCCGGAACGTACCCCACCTGTTTTTTTATTTCAATTTCCTCCCTCAAGTAGTCGCGGCCCAGCAGGGTAATGCTGCCCCGGTCAATCCTGACAAGATTCATTGTCGCTTTGATCATGGTGCTTTTGCCCGCCCCGTTTGGCCCCAGCAGCCCCATGATGGCCCCCTGGGAGAATGAAAAATTATCAATTTCCAGAGTAAAACCCGGATATTTTTTGCAAACCCCATTTAATTCCATGGCCGTGCTGTTCATCATGCTCATTGCCTCCTTAGCTCTTCCAATACATACAGAAAGACATCTTTCACCTCGTCAGGTTCAATACCGGAAGCTATAGCCTCCTCCAGTATGCCCCGCAGCCTGACCTCCAGTGCATTCAAGGCTGCCTTCCGCCGGGCTGCCTTATCCACCGGAGACACAAAACTTCCTTTGCCGGCCCTGGTATAGATCAGACCTTCTCTTTCCAATTCTTCATAAGCCCGTTTGGTGGTAATCACACTGGTGGTCAACTCCTTTGCCAACTGGCGAATAGAGGGCAAAGCCTCGTGTGGTTCCATTTCCCCGCTGCATATTTTGTTTCTGATTTGTTCCACGATTTGCTGATAAAAAGGTATAGGGTTTTGTGGAGATAAAAATATCAGCATAAAAGCCCCCCGCATCCAGCTTATACTGTGTATGTACTATATATACAGTACATCTAAAAATAATTGCTGTCAACAGCTTCCATAAGGAAATCCACCACACCATTTTTGATAAGTCGTTTGCAAAGAGATTGCCTACGGTGCACACTAAAAAACTGACCTCAATAGCAAAACCAACGCACAACCATGCAGCTGCATTAAATACCGCTGGCAGCAAGACGCCTAATAAGGAAATAGTCTCCTCCAGGGCTGCTTCCGTTCACTTTCCAGCCTCGCAGTATATTTTTCGATGTATCCCCTGATGGGCTCAAAACCGGCCAGTACTATCCACACAGCCTCTACCCGCCCGATGAATTTGGGGTCCAGATATTCCATTTCCCCCAGTTTAACCAGCGGGCAAATCATCAGTCCATCATAATCAAAGTCAACTCTTGTCTTGTCTCCTTCAAGCCTGGCGGCCAATGGGAAAGTGCGGCAGAGCAAAGGCCGCTGCGGTCTGGGGCAGGTTCCCCGGCAGAGCATAAGGTACGACTTCGCGCCGGGAAAGGGGTGTTCACCCTGAGGGAGTTCCACCACCTCACACCAGTCCTTGTCCCTGAAAAACTGTTCTTCGCCGGGGAGAAGGTATACCCCTACCCCGCTTTCCCACTCGGTACAGCATTTTGACCCGCAAAGGTGGCCGCAATCTATCGGCAGCGGGGTAACATCCTCCAGCAAATGGTACATTTTTTCAAATGGTATTTGTTTCAACAGTATCCTCCCCTCCAAATTGTGGATGCTTTACCATACCGATTTTCGCACCCTGGTTAGCACTACAGCGTAATATTGCTTATTTCGCTATGCCCGCTACGCCACGGGTGTATGAAAGACTTGATGTTCCGGGATTACGGATCAGGCCGCACACAAACTATGCTTTTTATTTAATCCTGAAGTACAAAAATTTTATCATAAAATTTTATTTAATGGGAAAAATATCCCCGTCAAGGAGGTGATATTATGCCGGATAAAATAAAATGCACCGTCACTGAGTGCCAGTATAACTCATCGGTGGAATGTGTGGCTCCCATGATCCAGGTGGAACGCAACCACTCCAGTAACGCCAACAACTCTGACCAGACCAAATGCGAAACTTTCAAATCAAAAAACATGTAACATGAAGGAGGGGGCGTCCAAACCCCCTCTTTTCACACTGGCATGATTCTATGAGACCGCTCCCAAAACTGCGCCTGGTACTGTATTAATCCCTGCTGGAAAGAGATTTTTCCACTTTGTCCAGATGTTCATACATAGCCTTTCTGGCTTTCTGGTCCAATCCCTGACGTATAGCCTCAAAGACAGCCCGGTGCTCCCTTAGCAGTCGCTCAGGTGTACCGGGAGTTTTATATAGCTCCTGCCTTGCTGTTTGAAGAACACGCCGCATGATGCCGGCTATGGAGTCCATTAATTTCACCACCAGGGAATTCCGGGTGGCCTCGGCCACTGCATAATGAAAGTTCCAGTCGGCCTGCTGACCCAAATCCCCTGACTTAATATCCACTTCCATTTGATTGAGAGCATCTTCCATTTTCTGTAACTGCTCTTCCGTGTGACGGAGGCAGGCCAGCCCCGCAGCCTCAACTTCAAGTATTTTTCTTAATTCCAGGAGTTCCCTGGTAGTATCCTTCTCCGTTAACAAAATGAGGGCAAGCATTTCCACCAGCGAGTCTGTTCTGACCTGCCTGACAAAAGTGCCTTCCCCCTGCCTTATCTCAATAATGCCCATAGCCTCAAGCGCCCTGAAGGCCTCCCGGACAGCCGAACGCCCGACATTTAACATGTCGGCCATTTCTCTCTCGGAAATTAATTTGTCACCCGGGTTTAACTCTCCCCTGGCTATCAGTGTCTTTATCTGGTCAATTATCTCCTCGTAAATCTTCCTTGTTTTAATAGGCTTTAAGTCCAATTGCCACACCTCTGGTACTGCTATTTCAGCGTTTGCTATTACTATTTTCTGCAAATATAGTTATTATCCTTTAACTGTAGTGGAGCCATGGGGACGGTTATAAGGTACGGGGACACACCTCCTACGGAGGAATGTCCCCAACGTATGAATGTCCCCATGTCCCCGAAGCGCAGCTATAAAATCGGGGATATTCCCCCCATACCTTAGTCGGGAAGACGATGGAACCGTCCCCGTGGCGTAGCGGCCGCACCCTGAAAAACATCGCAGTCATGGTTAAATAGAGTCTGCCAGTATCTCGGCCATATGTCTTACGCTGGGCCGGCCAGCGCCTCCTCCTGCGCTGAGACCCCTCCATATCTGCATCAAACAGCCGGGACACTCCACGGCAACCACATCAGCACCTGTCTTATTAATATTGTTAATCTTTTGTTCCAATATTTGCTGAGACAGTTCCGGATACTTAACAGCATAGGATCCTCCAAAGCCGCAGCAGCGGTCAGCCCAATCCATCTCCACCAACTCCGCGCCGGTCATCTTGATCAATTCCCTGGGCTCCCTGAAAATACCAAGGCTTCTTTTCAGGTGGCAGGAATCGTGGTAGGTTATTTTGCCCTTTTGGGGCGCTGCCACTGACTGAAATTCCTCTGCCCTGTCGAAGATAAAGGCTGAAAAGTCCTGGGTAATGTTCGCCAGTTCCCCGGCCCGGGAGGCGTACTGTTCGTCGTTTAGCAGCAGCTCGGGATATATTTTCTTCAAGGCATAAGTACAGGTTGGGCAGGGGGTAAGGATGAAATCAGGCTTCCCGGCCCAAAAGGCGTCAATATTCTGGCGGGCAACCTTGGCCATTACCGTCGGCGCACCCAACTGGCGGGCAGGATAGCCGCAACATGTCTGCCCCTGTGGAAAGATCACGTCATATCCCATGCGATCCAGTACCTTTACCATATCCAGGCCTATTTTAGGGTATACAAAATCCACCAGGCAGCCCGGGAAAACTCCCACTACAGGCCGCCTGCGCTCTCCCCCCGAAGACTTGATAGTGTCTTTTAAAAGGTCCCGCAGGGACGTGGCGGCTATGGCAGGCAGTTTTTTCCCCCCTGATATTCCAGCCAGGAAAAACGGCAGGTGGCGCATGGTTCCGTCATCGCCGGTAAAGGGCTTCTGGGCTTTTGCTGCAGCCTTTAACATGCCGTGAAACAGCTTCCGGTTGGGCAGCACTTTTTCCAAAATAATACGCTGGGAAAGGGGAAGCCCGTCCTTTTGCACCAGACGGTTGCGCAGCTCTGTGGTCAGCCCGGGCAGGTCTACTTTTCCCGGACATACTTCTTTACATCTGTTACAGCCCAGACACAGTCCCTGAATGTCCTTCGACTCTGCCATGCCGTCCAGGAATGCTGTTAGAATTGACCCTATGCCACCTGTGTAGACACTCCCAAAAACGTGTCCGCCTACCAACTGAAAAACCGGGCAAACATTGAGGCAGGAAGCGCAGCGTATACATTGCATGGCATTGCGGAAGACAGGGTCCCGCTGCATCTCTGTGCGGCCGTTATCCAGAACAACAATGTGCATTTCCTTTTCCACCACTTTGCCCTGCGCATCCATGGCCCTGGCCGGGCCGGTGAGCATGGTAACATAACTGGTTATCTGCTGGGCGGTGGCACTCCGGGGCAGAGCCTCCAGAATGGGAGCAATGTCACTGAGCCTGGCCACCAGTTTTTCCAGACCCACTATCACCACGTGCAGAGGAGGCAAAGTGGTGGTCAGGCGCCCGTTCCCTTCATTGGTAACCATCACCAGGGTACCTGTTTCGGCTACGGCTATATTAGCACCGGAGATGCCCATGTCCGATGCTAAAAATTTTTCTCTCAGCTTTTCTCTGGCTACGTTGACCATATAGGGTATATCAGCCGGGATATTTTCTTCAGTTTCCCGGGAAAAAACGCCGGCAACCTCTCCCCTGGTCATGTGGATGGCCGGCATTACCATATGGGAAGGTTTCTGGCCGGAGAGCTGGATAATCCACTCCCCTAAATCCGTTTCCGTAACGTCCAGGCCGGCATCCTCCAGATGCTTGTTCAGGTGAATTTCCTCGCTGGCCATGGATTTTGATTTGACCACCGTTTTGACTCCACGCTCCAGGGCAAGCTTAAGTATATAATCCCTGGCCTGTGCCGCGGTGGCGGCACGATATACCCTGGCCCCTCTCCTGGCTGCCTCTTCGGTAAAACGGCCGGCCAGTTCTTCCATGTGCTCTGCGGCATATTTTTTTATGCCGGAGACTTCTTCCCGCAAAGCATTGAAGTCCCTGTTCCGATAAGCCCGCTCCCTGTCTCCCACATAAGCATCACCGAACCTGCCCAAGGCGCCCCGCAGGTTTTCATTGGCCAGCGCTTTATTAATATCTGCTCTGAATTCATTTACCCCCACGGATAGCACCTCCCGGACTGTCAATAAATATAATCTCAAGCTTGCCGGGCCCATGCACACCAATGGTAAGCACCCGCTCAATATCCGCCGTTCGGCTGGGTCCGGAAATGAAAGTCAAATAGGCAGGCAGGGAACTTACGTTATCTTTGTAGCGTTCCAGGGCAATCCGCAGGGTATTCACCAGGCTGTCTGTGCGGACCAGCACCAGGTGTACGGGGGGAAGCATGGAAACCAGCCTGCCCTCCATATCGTCTGCATAATGTCCCAGGGTACCTGTCTCGGCGATGGCCAGGTCTGCGCTGGAGATGCCCATATCGGCCCCGGCTGCCAGCTGTCTGAGATTATCCGCATGAACTGACGCTCCGGTGCCGTCAAGGCTGACGGCGAGATTTAATTCCCTGACCATGGGAGATAGATCAGTTACAATTGTTATTATTTTTAACTCATTAACTATTTTTGCGATTTCTCCGGCAGCCTCCGTATAGCCTTTTACCCTATGCACCCGGGCAGAGATAGCTTCCGCCATATACTTAAAATCCTCATATAATCTGTTATACTGTTCCCAATGGCCGGAAACAATTGTGTCATCCTGTGTCAAAGAGTTCACCCCGCTCTCCAGCAATTCGTTAAATTACTGACCTACCCACTGGGCAGGCCGCCAGATATATGGCCGATAACGCATGATTAGCTGGTGGTCATACCATCATGCCATTAAATATTCAATGCCCTTTGAAAATTTCCTTCGTGCTGCATATAATTTTTAATCTTTTGCTGTAATGTAAATATTAACATTTAATTTTTATGCAGGAAAATATGTTATTCTAACAAAAATGAAGAAGTCATGTGATGGTCTGACCATTAGATTATTAGTCAGGAGGGTTTGCCTGTGCAATATAACAGAGTAACATCTGCGGTGATAGCCAAGCTGGAAAATATCGTGGGGCCCAAAAAGGTGCTTACTGACCGGGAAAGTCTGGAAACATATTCTCATGACGAAGTTCCCGGGACAGAGTGGTGCCGTATGCCCGAAGCGGTGGTTAAACCGGAAAACACCGCCCAGATATCTGAAATTATCAAGCTGGCAAACAGTGCAATGGTGCCGGTTACACCCCGGGGAGCCGGTACGGGGCTGGCGGCCGGGGCGGTTCCCGTGCTGGGGGGAATTGTCTTATCCCTGGAAAAGATGAATAAAATTATTGAAATTGACAGAGAGAATCTTTTTATGGTGGTGGAACCGGGGGTAACCACCGGGGAAATTCAGCTGAGGGCCAGAGAGGAAGGCTACCTGTACGCAGGGGATCCCTGCAGCGCCGGCAGCTCTTTCATCGGGGGAAACGTCGCCACCAATGCCGGTGGCAACAAGGCTGTCAAATACGGCTGCACGTCCAGGCACATTTATGGGCTGGAGGTTGTCCTGCCCACCGGCGAAGTTACAAAACTGGGAGGAAAATGTGTTAAAAATGTCACAGGATACGACCTGGTCCGCCTGATGATAGGATCGGAAGGCACCCTGGGCATTGTTACCAGGATTTATTTAAAGCTGCTACCCCGCCCCAGGTTTAACTCCGTGCTGCTGGTACCCTTCGGGGATATGCAGACCGCCATCAGCATGGTACCCAAATTAATGACCGGCAGCGGCATCATCCCCACTTCCATTGAATTTATGGACAACCTCTGCATAAAATCCGCTGAGAATTTTCTAAACCGTAAAGTTCCCTACAATGAAGCAGGCGCACATTTCATTATAGAACTTGAGGCCACAACGGAAGCGCAATTAGAAGAAGATATGGAGGCTATCGGCAACGCTTGCCTGGAAAATGGATGCCTGGAAATTTTTGTTGGCGATAATGCCGCAACCCTGGAAAAAATATGGAAACCAAGAAGAGTGCTGGCGGAATCCCTGAGGGTGACCAGTCCGGTTTATTGTATGGAGGATATTGTAGTGCCGGTAAGCTGTATTCCCGCCGTTCTTGAGGAAATACGCAGAATAGCTGGCCAAAACAACATTAAAATACCATGTTTCGGCCACGCCGGTGACGGCAACATCCACGCCACCCTGCTAAAAGAAGATATGAACGACAGTCTATGGCATGAAACCAAAGATAAGGTTCTTGATGAAATATATCAAATCATATATTCTTTCGGAGGCCAGCTGTCCGGGGAACATGGCATAGGGGCAAAAAGGAAAAATGCCATGGCCAAATATATGGACCCTGTTCAAATAAAAATGATCAGGGCCATTAAGAAGGCCTTTGACCCCAATTTAATCTTAAACCCGGGTAAGATTATAGATGTGGACTAGTCTTAATAACTTAATAACTTAGTTAACCGGTACCATTGGTAAATTCTTCTAAGGTAAATTGACCCTCTTTACCGTTGGTGCTATACTTTAATTATTTTGCCCATCCAGTGCAAACGGAGGATAAAAGTATGCCCTATGACGGTCTGGTGCTGGCCGCAGTGAAAAATGAGCTCACCCAGCTACTAACAGGCGGGAGAATAGAAAAAATATATCAGCCCGCCCGGGAAGAAATACATATGATCATACACCGGCAGCAGCAGGGCCGTCTGCGCCTGCTGCTTAACGCCAGCGCCGGGCTGGCCAGGGTTCACCTTACCTCTGGAACAAGAGAGAACCCTGCCGCAGCGCCACTTTTTTGCATGGTGCTGCGCAAGCACCTGGAGGGTGGCCGCATTAACTCTATCGATCAGCAGGGATTGGAAAGAATTCTGGTAATTACGGTGGACGCCCGGGACGAGTTAGGGAGACCGTCGTCCAAAAAGCTGGTTTGCGAAATTATGGGCCGCCACAGCAACATAATACTGCTGGACAGCGAAAATACCATCCTTGACGGCATCCGGCGCTACACCCACGCAGTAAGCCGCCACCGTGAGGTTCTGCCCGGCCGGCCTTACATAGCGCCGCCGCCCCAGAACAAGCTGAATCCCCTGGAACTGGACGAAGAGGAATTTTTCCGTGTATTGCTCTCCCGTCCCCTGAATAAAAATATAACCGATATTATACAAAAAGATTTTGAGGGACTTTCACCCTTGATGGCCGGTGAAATAGTATACCGCTCCGGTTTGTCCCTCAACACGCCCCTGGAGCTATGCGGTGAATACGAATTACGCACCGTCTGGCTGAATCTCCGGAAAATAATGAAAGACACCGGGGCAGGGCAGTTCCGTCCCACTCTGGTTCTGGACCCCAAAAAACTGCCCCTGGAGTTCGCCGCCTTTGAGCTTACCAGGTTTACCGGCTTTGAAACACTGCCAGGCGGGATGAACAGTTTGGTGGACCATTATTACTGCCGCAAACAGGAAGAAGAAATACTGGAGAGGGAGAAACAATCCCTTTTAGCAACCGTGCGCAAGGAAATGTCCCGCCTGGGGAAAAAGCTGGCCCTGCAGCTAGAGAGTATCGACGAGGCCGGGGAAAGAGAGCAGTTCAGGATTGCCGGGGACTTAATTACTGCCAACATATACCGTATCAATAAAGGGGACCGGGAGGCGGTGCTGGAAGATTTCTACCAGCCGGAATGCCCGGCGGTTGCCATTGCCCTTGACCCACGGTTGTCCCCATCTGAAAACGCCCAGCAATACTTTAAAAAATACAACAAAGCCAAAAGCACCCTGGCAGCGGCCAGATACCAGGCAGGACTTTCGGCCAGTGAGCTACATTATTTCTCCGGGGTGGAAAATGCCATCATCATGGCCGAGACAACCGGGGAGACGGCGCAAATCCGGCAGGAACTGGCGAGCCAGGATTATTTAAAACTGCCCCCGCCCCCCCGGGGCAAAAAAAGTAAAGAGCGGGATATTCCCCACCCCCTCGTCTTTGTTTCTTCCAGCGGTATTACCATTCTGGTGGGCAAGAATAACCGCCAGAACGACCACCTGACTATGAAAATGGCCCGGGACGACGACATCTGGCTGCATACCAAGGATATCCCGGGTTCCCACGTAATCATCAGAGCATCCGGGCAGGAGCCGGAAGAAACCACGCTTACGGAGGCCGCTTCCCTGGCCGCCTATTTCAGTAAAGCCAGGGAATCCGGCAGGGTGCCGGTAGACTATACCCTGCGCAAATACGTAAGCAAACCCGGCGGGGCCAAACCCGGCTACGTTATATACACTAACCAGAAGACCCTGTTTGTTGACCCCCGTCAGGATCTGGCTGAAAGTTTAAGACAAAGTGGCAGTGAAAATTAAGAGTATCCGTCCCTTGCCCCCGGTTCTAACGGGGCAGGCCAAAATAACAGCGAATAATCCCTGCTATATCCTGAAGCCTCGGACGCTGCGGGGCATAATCCTGATCGCTAATCACCAGTGGCACCAGGGAGTCCTCCCAGAACAGTGAGCCGTGACTGCCACACCCCTGGTGGCTGGGCGAATATTTATCTGTAAATTCGTAGCCCGGTCTGGCGGTTAGCACCATATCCCCGGCCTGGGCGCAATCCAGGAAACCTTGCAGGCGGTTCAGGGCATCTGGATAATCACCGTAAGCCATTTTACCCTGGAAGAGTGAAATATCCAACACGCCGGGATCGCCCCTGATATCCCAGTTCTGGCCGTATTCATCGGAATACCCGCTACCGGGCCGGAATGATACCTCACCCGCCATGCTGCCTCTGACCACTTTATACCACCCGTTCTCCTTCCAGGCGATTTGGTCTATTCCCGGTGCCGCACCCGCGACTTTAAGCACTTCACCCGGTAGATGTCCGGCCTGGTTAAGAAAATAGATGTGACACATCCTCTCGTTGATACACACGGCTATATCCCCGTCCCCGGCCTGCTCGTCCAGTTTCGCCAATGAAAATTCGCCAAATATTTCGGTGAGATTAACCATGTGGTCACCGGAATTTTGCACCAGGCTCTGGGAATGATCCCCGGTGATAATGAACATGTTTTTTTGCAGGGCCTCCGCCCAACTGCCGAAACAGTTCATTATTTTTTGCAGCTGCCTGTCAACCCTTTTCAGAGACAGTTCGGTGCGGGAGGGATCGTGGTGATGGGCATAGCCATCGGTATCCGGCAAGTAGACGCTTAACATGTCCGGCTGCCTGCCCCCGCTAATCAGCCATTCCGTCACCAAACCGGAATACTCATCATTGACACCGTATTTGCGATAATAATGCCAATTGGTCAGCAGCTTACTCTTGAATCCGGACGGCGGCAGGATCTTTCCCAGGAAAAGGCTTTCCGGCCCCCATACCGGTCCACCCAGCTTAAAAATCGAAGCAACACCCAGACTGAGGGGTATTTTTGTGCTATGCTCCCTGCCGGCTCTGAAAATAAAGGGGTTAACCGCCCCGGTGGAGAAGCCGCCCTGCTCCAATGTCTCGTATATTGTTTTGACCTTGCTGCTGAGCTGATTTTGGTTCAGATTGAAAAGGAGGTCCTGGATAACCCGGCGCGCTCCCAGCTTCAGCACGACCCAAAGGGTCATGCCGTAATTAATCATGCGTTTTTCCCGGCGGCTGTACCAGACAAAGCCTGGGATTTGGTGCTGGGACGGTAGCGTGCCGGTGGCAATGGAACTGGCACAGGTGGGGGTCATGGTGGGAAACACGGAAACACACCGATCAGTAAAGTAACCCCTGTTTATGATGTATTCCAGTGCCGGCATCATTTTGCGTTCCAGGGATCTTTTCAGTGCATGGGGGTGAAAAGAATCCACCACCAGCAAGATTAATTTTTTTTTGACAACTGAAGCCATACCCTTACCCCCGGGTTCTCATTTAAATAACAGTCTAAGGTCAAAAGTCAACCAAAAGGACTTTCGACATTTGACATACTTTTAGACCTGCCTGCTGCCCGGCTTCACACAGGGCAGTCCCTCCCGGCAAAGCGGGCAGTCGTCGGGCTTGTAGGACACCGCCGGGACATCCAGCAGTGACTCTGTGCGCACACCCAGATCTACGGTACCGCCGCTGCGATTCACCAGCACGCCCACCCCGGCTACTTCCCCGCCGGATTTACGTACTACATCCATAACCTCCAGCACGGAACCGCCGGTGGTAATGACATCCTCCACCACCAGCAGCTTTTCCCCAGGCCGGATGGTGAATCCCCGGCGCAGGGTCATTTCCCCGTTTTCCCGTTCCGCGAATATGCTCCGCACACCCAGCACCCTGGCCACCTCGTAGGCCACTAGTATGCCCCCCATGGCCGGGCCGATTACGGCCTCCACATCTTCACCGGCAAAACGGGCAGCCAGTTCACGACATAACTGCCCGCAGTATTCCGGGTGCTGAAGCACCAGGGCGCACTGAAAGTAACGGTCGCTATGCCTGCCTGAGGTAAGACGGAAGTGGCCGTTTAGCATAGCCCCGGTTTTTTCAAAAATTTTTCTGACTTCATCAGATTGCAAAATCTGACACTCCTTTCAGCGGTGTGGGGACACACCTTCTTGATTATCAAATACCCCTGACTTCTTAATAATTCCTTAGACTATCCAGGATTGCCATCTTCTTGATAATTTCATGAAGGAATGTCCCCAATTTATGTCAGGGGACACACCTTCTTTGGACGTTTATTCAAATAGTCAGAATTCTTAAATGCATTAAGAATATGCTTCCAGCAATTTACCAACTTGTTGCAAGAGAAGTCGCCGGTTCTCTCATTCTGACTACTGACTCCTGACTACTGATTTAATTCATCCCAAAAAGAAATTATATCAGATGGATTATAATGAGAAAAGGTAAGAAAACAATTCCACACATCATTATTCGTTTTAGACAAATAATATTAATGTTCCGCAAAAAATAAATACCAATCAGCCGCTTGAACCGCAGGTTGAGGGTAGCGTACCCGCCGGGTCTCAGACGTATCCAACCCGGGAAAGAGACATAAACTCTTTGACTGGTTGCAGTCAAAGAGGAATTGTCTCCAACTGAAAGGGGATGGCATATGGGCAGAAATCGCAGTATCATGTCCGACAGGCTTAAGTTTGAACTGGCCAGGGAACTGGGCGTGGCCGATGTGGTAGCCCGGGAAGGCGACTTTGGCTCTGTTTCATCGAGAGACTGCGGAAACCTTGTAAAACTGGCGATCCAGCGCGCTGAAAACACCCTCACCCCGGGGCAATAGCGGCAAAAGGGATGTGTCATCCGACACATCCCTTTCCCGGTGTAAGATCAATTTCTGCAGCTATTTTCATTGCGGCGGAAACCGGATCATCTGCAGCAGTTACCGGCCGGCCCACCACAATATAAGTAGCACCGGCGTTAATGGCCTGTCCGGGCGTCATGATTCTTTTCTGATCTCCCACATCTGAGCCGGAAGGTCTTATGCCAGGGGTAACCACAACAAAATTTTTCCCGCATGCCTCACGAATAGCAGCAACCTCCAGAGGCGAGGCCACCACTCCGTCCAATCCCGCCTCTTTGGCCTGCACTGCCCAGGATAAAACTATGTCAATTATTGGACCCGGCACACCCAACTGGTTGTTAAAAACCTCCTGGTCAATACTAGTCAGCACGGTTACCGCAATAACCAGGGGGGGCCTGGCGCCGGAAGCGGCCGCCCCTTCCTTTACCCCCGCCATGGCCTGGCGCATCATTTCTTTGCCGCCGGCGGCGTGTACGTTGATTATATCCGCCCCCAGCCCGGCTAGCGCCCTGGCCGCCCGGTAAACAGTGTTGGGTATATCGTGCAGTTTTAAATCCAAAAAAACTTTGCCGTTCTTTTTTTTAATTTCGCTTATTATACCTGCTCCCTGGCTGTAAAAAAGCTCCATGCCCACCTTGAACATACCTGCGTAAGGCGCCAGCATCTTTACCAGATCCAGGGCTTGTTGGCTATCGCTGACGTCCAGGGCTATAATCAGCCTGTCCTTACCCGACATTTTTCCATCCCCCCATGAGACTAATTCCTAAGGCCGTTCAAAAACAAGTATGGCGCGAAAGGCGAAGCCGGACAGCGCGGAGCGTACCGATAAGTCAGAGGTCAGGCGCAGTTTTTCAACGGCCTCCTAACACCTGTGCGCTATACCCACCAACTCTGCTATATCCTTGATGCCGTTCTCTGCCATAAACCTTTCAATACCTTCCAGTACCTCCACCGTTGCCCGGGGATTCACGAAATTTGCCGTTCCCACCGCCACCGCAGTCGCGCCGGCCATAATAAATTCCAGAGCGTCGGCAGCACAGGTGATGCCGCCCATGCCTATAATGGGAAGCTTAACAGCCTGATACACCTGCCATACCGCCCGCACCGCCACCGGCCGTACCGCCGGGCCGGACAGCCCGCCCATAATGTTACCCAGCACCGGCCGGCGTGACTTAATGTCTATGGCCATACCCAACAGTGTGTTAATCATGGAAAGGGCGTCCGCACCGGCTCCGGCCACCTTTTCCGCCACCGCCACGATACTGGTAACATTAGGGGACAGTTTGACAATCACCGGCAGGGAAGTGGCCTGTCTTACGTTACGGATAACTTCCGCAGCCGATTCAGGATCGCTGCCGAACTGCAGGCCACCTTTTTTAACGTTGGGACATGATATGTTCACCTCAATGCCGGCCACCCCTCCGGCCCGGTCCAGTATGCCCGCCAGCTTCGCGTAGTCCTCCACCGTATCTCCGGCGATATTTACTATTACCGGCAAGTCGTAGTCCCGCAGGAAGGGCAGCGCCTCCCGGATGAAGCTGTCCACCCCGGGGTTTTGCAGCCCGATGGCGTTAAGCATGCCGGAGGGGGTTTCTGCGATTCTGGGTGTGGGATTGCCCTCCCTGGGTAACAGCGTAGTTCCTTTGACCACTATCGCCCCTAGCCGGTTTAAATCTATGATGCGACCGTATTCGGAGCCGAAACCGAACGTTCCGGAGGCTGTGGTGACAGGATTTTTCATTTTTATTCCACCGATATTCACAGCCAGGTTAATGCCCATACCAAACCTCCCCGATATTAAACACAGGCCCGTCGCTGCAGGCGTGCTTATATGTAAAGCCGTCTCCGGAGAAATTTTTTATTTTGCAGGCACAGGACAGGCAGGCCCCTACACCACAGCCCATTCTTTCCTCAAGAGATAACTGACCTCGAATCCCCCGACGTATGGCCAGTTCGTCAATAGCTCTGAGCATTGGCGCCGGCCCGCAGGCATAAATGCGGTCAATATGAGTCTGTTCGTCCAAATGCTGCTGAAGTAATCCGGTTACGGTGCCATGATAGCCCACTGAACCGTCATCCGTGGCCATGTGCACCCTTACCCCCCGGACCAAAAAGCTGTTCAGAGACGGTAACAGGCTGCCGGTGGCAGCCCCCAGATAAAAATCCAGCGCCTGTCTGGCGGTATCTTGTTCATCTGTTAAATCAGCGCCACGTTTATGTATTTCAGCCATGATTTCGTCCACCAGGAAAAACAGGGGCGCCGCACCGATGCCGCCGCCCACCACGGCCACCCGCTCCCCCGGGCTGGGCAGCTCAAAGCCATTGCCCAGCGGGCCCAGCACATCAATTTCCTCCCCCTCCCTCTTTGCCGTCAGCAATGAGGTTCCCCTACCCGCAACACGATAAAACATAAAGAGCAGCCCTTCATCCCGCCGCACCCTGTGAATACTAATGGGCCGGCGAAGCAGGGGATCCGTAGAGTCGGCACAGCGAACATGAAGAAATTGCCCGGGCTTTGCCCCGGCGGCAATTTCAGGGGCATGCAGGCACATCAGCCGGTGGCCCGGCACCGGCTCCTCATTTTGAACTATCCTGTATTTTTTACAGTGTATCCTTTTTTCCGGGTGTATCATTTTGCACCTCATATTACCAAACAAATGTTATACTGGTTATATACTGGCAGCGCACACTGATTCTTTAACTATAGGAGGTAGTAACACTATGCAGTGGTATATTGTACTGGGCTCTTTATTCATACTGGTCATAGCCGTTTTTGCCTACCAGAATCCCCAGGAGGTTTCCCTGCGTTTTATTGCCTGGCAAATGCCCACCATATCCCTGGTGCTGTTGATTTTTACTACCACAGCCCTGGGGGCGCTTACCACACTGCTTTTCAGTCTGGCCAAACAGCTTACCCAGAGCATGAGGATAAGGGAACTGCAGAACAGAGTTAAAAAACTGGAAAAACAGCTAACCGAAAGAGCCAGTCGCCCCGGAGCCGATTTGCAGTCCGGGGAAAAAACCGGTGCCAACGCCGTCAAACACAGCTAGGCCTTTTTTGCGACAAGAGGGGACGGTGCTTTAACATACTCCTGCAACGGAATCAGGTCGAAGGCTTCACCTTCCTTGATGGAGATCAGCACTTCCAGAATGGCCCAGGCGGTGTCAATGGAGGTAAGGCAGGGCACGCCGTGCTCCACCGCCGCCCGTCGGATGCGAAAGCCGTCCCGCTCCGGGGTCTTGCCCTTGGTCAGGGTATTTAAAACCATGCTGATTTTTCCGGAACGGATCAGGTCGTCAATATTGGGGGAACCTTCCCTGACTTTGTTAACCCGCTCCACAGTAAGTCCTTTTTCGGTAAGAAACGCCGCCGTGCCCGAGGTGGCATATATTTGGTAGCCCAGGTCGGACAGCCCCCGTACAATGGGCAGCACCTCGTTTTTGTCCTTGTCGGAAATGGTTACCAGTATGGCGCCTTCCCTGGGAAACAGGCAGCCCGACGCCACCAGTGCTTTGTAAAGGGCCACGGCGTAATCATGATCCACTCCCATTACCTCGCCGGTGGACTTCATTTCCGGCCCCAGGGTTATATCCACCCGGCTCAGCTTGGAAAAGGAGAACACCGGGGCTTTGACCCCCACAAAGCTGGTTTCGGGGTAGAGACCTCCACGGTAGCCCATTGGCGCCAGTTTTTCTCCCATAATCACCCGGGTGGCCAGGTTAACCATGGGCATGCCGGTGATTTTGCTGAGATAAGGCACAGTACGGCTGGAGCGAGGGTTTACCTCCAGTACAAATATCTCCCCTTCGTGCAGCACGTACTGTATGTTAATCAGCCCCCTGACGTTGAGGGCCAGGGCCAGTTTTGTGGTGTAGTCTATGATTTTTTCTTTATCCTTCGGGCTCAAGGACCGGGGCGGATAAACCGCAATGCTGTCCCCGGAATGCACCCCCGCCCGCTCCAAATGTTCCATGATACCGGGTATCAGTACCGTTTCGCCGTCAGCCACAGCGTCCACCTCAAGCTCCTTGCCGAAAAGGTACTTATCCACCAGCACAGGGTGCTCGGGGGTGATTTTTACTGCCGTCTCCATATAATTCAGCAGCTCATCATGGTTATATACTATTTCCATAGCCCGTCCGCCCAACACATAGGAAGGCCGGACCAGCACTGGAAAACCTATTTCCTCCGCGATTTCCTGAGCCCCTGCCACGGAGAAGGCAGTTCTGCCCCGAGGTTTGGGTATATCCAGTTCAATCAGCAGGCGGTCAAAACGCTCCCGGTCCTCAGCCCGGTCAATATCATCCACCGGGGTGCCCAGAACGTTGATCCCCGCCTCTTGCAACGGCCGGGCCAGGTTGATGGCCGTCTGCCCGCCGAACTGTACAATGACCCCTTCGGGTTTTTCCTTGTTTAATATATTCAGTACGTCCTCCGGCATAAGCGGCTCGAAGTACAGCCTGTCGGCGGTGTCAAAGTCAGTGCTCACCGTTTCCGGGTTGTTATTGATTATGATGGCCTCCAGCCCCTGCTCCCGCAAGGCCCATACGGAGTGCACAGAGCAGTAGTCGAATTCTATGCCCTGGCCGATGCGGATGGGACCGGAGCCCAGCACGGCCACTTTCCTGGCCGGAGTATAGGGCGCCTCGTCCTCTGTATCGTAGCAGGAATAATAGTAGGGGGTTGCCGCCTCAAACTCTGCGGCGCAGGTGTCCACAATTTTATAGGAAGGGTGTATATCCATGGACTGGCGGAGAATCTGGATATCCTTTTCCCCTGTTCCGGCCAGGGATGCCAGTATAGCATCCGACAGCCCCATTGTTTTAGCCTGGAGCATCAGTTCTTTGCCGATTTTTTCAATACCACCCGCCGCTGCCCGGGTAAACTCGCCTTCAAATTCCACTAGCTGTTTTATTTTATCCAGGAAAAACCTGTCCATTTTGGTGATTCCGTAAATACGGTCCACCGCCATCCCCCGGCGCAGGCCTTCGGCCACCGCCAGCAGGCGCCGGTCATCAGCCTTGAACATCAACTCCACCAGCTCCGCATCCGAAAAATCCAGCGCTCCGGGCAGGTAAAGCCCTTTCAGGCCTGCCTCCAGGGAACGGATGGATTTCAGAAGGGCACCTTCAAAGCTGCGGTCTATCGCCATTACCTCTCCGGTGGCCTTCATCTGGGTGCCCAGGGTACGATCGGCCTGGGTAAACTTGTCAAAAGGCCAGCGTGGATATTTTACCACCACATAATCCAGGGTAGGTTCAAAACAGGCGTATGTTTTGCCGGTGACGGCGTTTTTAATCTCATCCAGGGTGTAACCAATAGCAATCTTGGTGGCCACCTTGGCGATGGGGTAGCCGGTAGCCTTGGAGGCCAGGGCGGAAGAACGGGATACCCGGGGATTAACCTCGATCACGTAATATTTGAAGCTGTCCGGGTCCAGGGCGAACTGTACATTACAACCCCCGGCAATGCGCAGGGAGCGGATTATTTTCAAGGAAGCCGTACGCAGCATCTGGTATTCCTTATCGCTAAGGGTCTGGGAGGGGGCCACCACAATGCTGTCCCCGGTGTGAATGCCGATGGGGTCCAGGTTTTCCATATTGCAAACGGTGATGCAGTTGTCAGCGCCGTCCCGCATCACCTCGTACTCTATTTCCTTCCAGCCGGCCACGCTGCGCTCAATAAGCGCCTGGCCGATAATGCTGTGTTTGAGTCCCCTGGTGGTAATGGCCCGCAGTTCCTCCTCGCCGGAAGCTATACCACCGCCGGTGCCCCCCAGGGTGTAGGCTGGACGCACGATCATCGGGTAGCCTATCTCCCGGCCAAAATCCACAGCCTCGTCCACCGTTGTGACGATAACGCTCTCGGGTATCGGCTCCCCTATGGACTCCATCATATCCTTGAACAATTCCCTGTCTTCGGCCCGCTTGATGGCGTCCAGGGAAGTTCCCAGCAACTCTACATTTTGCTCCGTCAGCACCCCGGATTCGGCCAGTTTCAAGGCTATATTCAGACCCACCTGGCCGCCCAGGGTGGGCAGCAGTCCGTCCGGCTTCTCCTTGCGGATAATCTCGCTGACGAATTCCGGGGTCATGGGCTCAATGTAGACCCGGTGCGCCATGTTGGCGTCGGTCATAATGGTGGCGGGGTTGGAATTGACCAGCACCACCTCCATGCCCTCTTCTTTAAGTGCCCGGCAGGCCTGGGTGCCGGCGTAGTCGAATTCCGCCGCCTGGCCGATGACTATGGGGCCGGACCCGATGACCATCACTTTTTTTATATCTGTCCGCAGCGGCATATTTATTTTACCTCCCCGGACATTATGGTCATGAATTCATCAAAAAGGTACTCAGAGTCTCTGGGCCCCGGGGATGCCTCCGGGTGGTACTGCACGGTGTATACCGGCAGGCAATTGTGCCTTAAGCCCTCCACTGTGCCGTCATTCAAATTGACATGGGACACGGAAACATCCAGTCCCTGCAGGGAATCAGCGTCCACGGCAAAGCCGTGGTTCTGGGAGGTGATATACACCCTGCCGGTAACCAGGTCCTTCACCGGGTGGTTAGCCCCCCGGTGGCCGAATTTAAGTTTATAAGTTTTGCCCCCCAGGGCCAGACCCATAACCTGATGCCCCAGGCAGATGCCAAAGATGGGCTTTTTGCCGATTAATTCCCGCACAGCCTGGATGGCGTAAGGAACGTCGACCGGGTCTCCGGGACCGTTGGAAAGCATAATCCCGGCAGGGTTAAGGGCAAGAATATCACCGGCGGTGGTATCCGGGGGTACCACAACCACCTCGCAGCCCCTCTGATTGAGGCAGCGGGCTATATTCATTTTAGCGCCAAAATCTATCAGCACCACCCGGTGCCCGTCCCCGGGCACGGTGAAAGCTTCCCTGGTGGCCACGGCGGGCACCAGTTCCTGGCCCGTAAGCTGGGGCGAACACCTGGCCTTCTCCACCAGTTCTGTTGGATCGGCCCCTGTAGTGTCCAGTATCCCCCGCATGGTGCCGTGATTTCTTAATATCCTGGTCAGCGCCCTGGTGTCAATGCCGGAAATGCCGATGACTCCCTCCCGGGAAAGAAATTCCCCGATAGTATGGCTGACTCGCCAGTTGCTGGGCCGGTCGCATTCCTCCCGTACAACAAAGCCCCGTACATAAGAGCGTTTGGCCTCAAAGTCCTCCCTGTTCACCCCGTAATTACCAATCAGGGGATAGGTCATAACCACTATCTGACCGCAATAGGACGGGTCGGTGAGTACTTCCTGATAGCCGGTCATGCCGGTGTTGAATACAACCTCGCCCCATTGCTGGCCGCCTGCGCCAAACGCCTTGCCCTTAAATACAGAACCGTCCTCCAAAGCCAGTATTGCGTCCAATCCAGCCTCATCTCCTTAGAAGAAAATAACTGTCACTAAATATGTTGCAACTGCCGTTTGATTAACATTGGCTATACGGCAGCATGGTTAGCTATAATTAAAGGTTGCTTACAACCTGGAAAATACTATTTTACCACCCACCATGGTCAACACCGGCAGGCCCTTTATTTTCCTGCCGGCAAAGGGAGTGTTCCTGCCCTTGCTGGCAAATTCATTAGGATTAACAACTTCTTCCCTGGCGGGGTCGATAACGGTTATGTCAGCCACGGCTCCAGGCTGGATAATCCCTTTTTCTATACCCAGGATACGGGCGGGGTTTATCGTCATTTTGGCCACTGCCCGGGCCGGGGTCAGTATCCCGGATTCCACCAGCTCGCTCCAGACCAGGCCCACAGCCGTCTCCAGACCCACCATGCCAAAAGGAGCCCGGTCATATTCAACTTCCTTTTCCTCCGGGGTATGGGGGGCGTGGTCGGTGGCTATCACGTCAATGGTGCCGTCTGCCAGCCCCTGCCTGACCGCCGCCACATCCTCTTCCCCCCGCAGGGGAGGATTTACCTTGGTGGAAGTGCTGTAGCCTTCGACGGCCTGGTCGGTAAGGGTAAAATGATGCGGCGTGGCCTCGGCGGTCACTTTCAGCCCCCTGGCCCTGGCTTCCTTGACCAGGCGTACCGACCCCGCCGTGCTGACATGGGCAATGTGCAGCGGGCAACCGGTAAGTTCGGATAGAATAATATCCCTGGCCACCATTACCTCTTCAGCGGCGCCGGGAATACCTTTAAGCCCCAGTCTGGTGGACATAAAGCCCTCGTGCATACTGCCCCCGGCGACCAATGCCGGTTCTTCGCAGTGTGCGATAATTGTCAGGCCCACCATACGGGCGTATTGCATGGCCCTGCGCATTATGCCCGCGCCGGTCACGGGCTGGCCGTCATCTGAAAAAGCCACCGCACCGGCCTTTTTAAGGTCTGCCATTTCGGCAAGCTCTTCACCCTTGCTGCCCCTGGTTATAGCTCCGATGGGCCAGACCCGGGCCAGGCCCAGGCCGGATGTACGGTCTATTATATAACTGATTACCGTCTGGTTATCTGCCACGGGCTTTGTGTTGGGCATACAGGCCACCCCGGTGAAGCCGCCCCTCACCGCAGCCTTCAGCCCGGTCTCTATGGTTTCCTTGGCCTCGTAGCCAGGCTCCCGCAAATGCACGTGCATATCTATCAGCCCCGGCGCCACCAGCATGCCGACGGCATCAATCACCTCAGCGCTGTCTTCCTTAAGGTTATTACCAAACTCGACTATAATTCCGTCCTCAATGGCCACGTCCAGGTTTTTTTCCGTTTCCGCCACCGGATCAACAACCCGGCCCCCCTTAATCAATATTTTCACTGGGTTCCACCTCCCGCCAGCAGGTAAAGCAAAGCCATGCGCACGGCCAGACCATTGGTAACCTGCTCATTGATTACTGAATGAGTTCCATCGGCCACCTCCGGGGAAATTTCCACTCCCCGGTTCATCGGCCCCGGGTGCATCACCAGCGCCCCAGGCCGGGCCAGAGCCAGCTTTTCCCGGTTTAGCCCGAAAAGCCGGGCGTATTCCCTTACCGAGGGAAACAGCCCCTGTTGCTGTCTTTCCAATTGTATTCTGAGCATTATAATTACGTCCGCCCCCAGCAGGGCGTCCTCCATGTTTTCCAAAACATTGGCGCCCATTTTTTCCAGTCCCGGGGGAAGCATGGTGGAGGGACCGCACACACTCACCCTGGCGCCCATTTTGGTGAAGCCCCAGATATCCGAGCGGGCCACCCGGCTGTGTAATATATCCCCCACAATAGCCACCTTCAAATCTTCCAGGCCGCCCTTTCTTTCCCTGACGGTAAACATATCCAGCAGGGCCTGGGTGGGATGCTCGTGGGCACCATCCCCGGCATTGATTACCGCTGCCTTCACCGTGTTCGCCACCAGCCCGGGCGCCCCGGCCATGGGATGGCGCAGCACCACCACGTCCGCACCCAGGGCCGCAATGGTAGCTGAGGTATCCTTCAGACTTTCCCCCTTCACCACGCTGCTGGTGGACGCTGATATATTAACACTGTCAGCGCTCAGGTATTTGGCCGCCAGCTCAAAGGATGTACGGGTACGGGTGCTGGGTTCATAAAAAACGTTCACCACCGTTTTACCCCTTAAAGTCGGCACCTTTTTGATTTGCCTGCCGATAATCTCCTTCATGGAAGCTGCAGTATCCAGAATTAAAGAAATTTCATCCGTCTCAACATGTTCAAGGCCAAGTAAATCCTTCTTTCTCAGACCCATTACACTACCCTCCCCAACCGTACCAATTAAAAGGGACTGCCGCCGCTTAAGGACTATCGGTCCTTCACCCCGCTGCATAATTTCCTGGCTATACAATAAAAAAGGCCTCTCCGGTGTCGTTATAACACCGGGTAGAGGCCGGCAGGCTAAGGGTATAATTAAAGCCCCTCCTTGCCGGCCTCTCGGGACCGTTCGTTAAAGGATGGCTCCGGGTTCTTTTTCTTTCATTATAGCTACATCTTCCTCTCCGTCGGTCTCCTGAAGTCTGACCTCCACCGCCTCACGCCTGGAGGTAGGAACATTCTTGCCGACGTAATCCGCCCTTATGGGCAACTCCCTGTGGCCGCGGTCAACCAATACGGCCAGCTGTATCAGCCTGGGACGGCCCAAATCGATGATGGCGTCCAGAGCCGCCCTGATGGTCCGCCCGGTGAACATTACATCGTCCACCAGCACGATGGTTTTGCCGTCCACTGAAAAGGGAACTTCCGTTTGGAGCACCAGAGGCTGCTGCGCCCTGGTGCCCAAATCGTCCCGGTAAAGGGTAATGTCCAGAATCCCCACCGGTACTTCCTTCCCCTCAATATCCCGTATCTTGCCGGCCAGCCGCAGGGCCAGAGGCACCCCCCTCTTGCGGATACCGATGAGCGCCAATTTATCCGTTCCCTTGTTACGCTCAATGATTTCGTGGGCTATCCGGGTCACAGCCCGGCGAATGCCCTCTTTATCCATGATTTTGGCTTTCTGAGCCACACCGTCCAAATGCAGGACACCTCCGAAAGAATATCAAAAAAGCCTGACTATACCGGTAACAGGCATAGTCAGGCCTTAATAAACCACGCTATGACTCCTTACCGGCCTCACGGGACCGTATTAAAGGGACTTTATATTCAAGGTTAGATTATCAGACACTAAAACATCTGTCAATAGAAAACTGGTTAGTATTCAGGTATTCAGAATTCAGTAGTCAGAATGCCCCGAGAATATGCTTCCGGCAATTTACTAACCACTTGCAAAAGAAGTTTTGTTACGGAAATATCACCGTTTCCAAGATCCTTCGTACTATTCAGGTATTCCTGACTCCTGTTATTTCGCCGGTTCTCTCATTCTGACTCCTGACTCCTGACTCCTGAGTAGTTTACGAAAATTAATTATAAAATGGAGCCTATATCTTACTAATACCATAGAATATCATGGCCACCCCCATCACCACAAAAACCATGCCGGAGAGGGGGATTTTCCCGGCCAGGCCCACCAGACCCAGGGAAGTAACCACCAGCATTATGCTCGGTCCCACCATGGCCAGGGCAGCGTTAATTTTAAAGGCAGTCTCCACATTGTTGAATTTCAGCATTAAAAGAGCGGCGGACAGCTCTATGGTGGACGATAAGAGCCTGAAAAAGGCCATAAAAAAAACAATCCTGTCAAACATAAAAAACACTGTATTTACCTCCGCCTGTTCCCGAATCAAGGGTCTCTCAGCACCGGCCCAGCGCTACAAACGCCGGGTTGCTTTTCCCTAACATTTGTATGTTAGAAAATTAATGTAAATGCATACCGCCGGAAAATGAGAGAGAGAATAAGAAAGGAGAAGGAATGTCCCCAACTTAACAGATTAAGGATGTGAACGTATGCCGGGGGAAAAAAGCACCGCAGCGCTGGCGGCTTTAAGCGGAGTTGCGTTTGTAATGGTATTGGGTAATTCTATGCTTATACCCGTATTGCCGGAAATAAAATCTTTTTTCAACCTGACGGACTTCAAGCTAAGTTTGATGATAACCCTTTTTTCCGTTCCAGCTGGCCTGATCATACCTCTGGCCGGTTTTTTATCTGACCGCTTCGGGCGCAAGACGATCATTATTCCAGCACTAATTCTTTACGGTATTGGTAGCGTGGTGGCGGGACTTGGGGCGGCCTTTTTTAAACAATCTGCCTATCCGGTAATTTTGGCGGGCAGGGTTATCCAGGGAATCGGTGCCGCAGGCACCTCTCCCATCGCCATGGCCCTGTGCGGCGATTTGTTCCAGGGCAAGGAGCGCAGTAAGAACCTTGGTATTATAGAGGCGGCCAACGGGTTTGGCAAGGTAATCAGCCCCGTCCTGGGGGCAGCCATTGGCCTGATTGTATGGTATGCCACCTTATTTTTTTTCCCGCTGATTGTCATTCCCATTATTCTAGGCATGTGGTTTCTGGTTAAGGAGCCCGACAACAACAGAACTACCCAGAAGGTTGGAGAATACCTGCAATCTGTAAAAAAAGTTTTTGAAAAGAAATCGGCAATGCTGCTCACATCTTTTTTTGGGGGTATGGTGGCATTATTGGTGCTTTTCGGAGTACTTTTTTTTCTTTCGGAATATCTGGAAAAAACCTATAACCTTAAGGGTGTAATAAAAGGCGCTGCCCTGGCCATACCGGTGCTGTTTATGACTGTCACTTCATTCGTCACCGGTCTTGTTATCAAGAAAAAAATAAAGCTGATGAAATGGCTTGTTTTCGGCGGACTGGCGATAATTGCAGGATCAATGGCCCTGCTGGGAATATTTCAGACCAATACCATACTGTTTTTTGTGGGTATTTCCCTGGCGGGCATGGGCACCGGACTCACCCTGCCCTGTCTCAATACTATAATTACGGGGTCCTGCGCAGCGGAACGCAGGGGTATTGTTACCTCGCTGTACGGGTCGGTGAGATTTTTCGGCGTAGCCATTGGTCCCCCTGCCTTTGGTATCTTGCTGGCCGGAGGACGTCCATTGATGTTCTGGTCCGCTGCGGGACTGGCGGCTCTTGCCGCACTGCTGGCCCTCCTGCTTATCCGGATCAAGGACATGGCTAAGGCGTCGGACCACGAGAATCAATCCCCAAAACCCACCGCTAATAAGCAAGGAAGAGATACCCAATCCACACCAAGGCTGCAACCGGCCCAAAAACCCCTGCCCGATGGCCGGAAATAAGGATAAATAAGGGCTCCCGCAGCCGCGGGGGTTTATTATTTTAACAGGGCAGGAAAATGTAACCATAATCCCTCCCTACGCGTATGCTAATCTAAAAAAGGGATGATCACAATGCCATATACGGTACAAAGCGGCGATACCATGGATAAAATCGCCAAACGGATGAATATACCCCTGACCGACATCATTAATGCCAACCCTCAAATACAGAATCCCGACATGCTGCAGATAGGCGATATAATTATGATGCCGGGGGAAACTATGCCGGTTAACCCGCAGCTGGCTGACTGGTGTTCCTTTGTCCTCGACATAGTGGATAACCGGGTGCCGGAGCCAGGCGTGGCCCTGGTACAGTTTCCTGTCAGAAAGCACGTTTTTGTGGGCACCATGGGCATGCCCGCCCCTGCCTCCTTCGGCAGCCAGTTCAATATTTACACCGCCTGGATAGCATCAAGTTTATCCCCCCTGACGGTTAAAGATTTTTTTGACCTATCCCCTGCTGAGGAGCCCGGCTTTTGGTCAAATCACAAAAATATACCCTCCCTTGAAACAACCGACTATGTACTTGTTACACCGGAGACCTCCGGCCACGGCGCCCAGCCCGTCAACCCCATCGTGATGCTCAGCGGGAACCTCACCAAATGCTGCAGAAAATAAGCCTACATACTGCCTGTAACAGGCAGTTTTTTGTTTTTATGTACTGCCTCACCATCCCTTAAGGCTTGTTGTAACCGAAAATATTCATTTTGAATAGTTTAAACAAGGCGGCACAATCCTGGGCCATTACCTACAAAGCAGTATTTTTGCCGCAGGTGCTGGGAGGCCGTTGAAAAACTGCGCCTGGCTTTGTCAGGCTCGCCGTCCAGTGCTCACGTACCAACCGTACGCTCCGCGCTGTCCGGCTTCGCCTTTCGCGCCATGCTTGTTTTTGACCAGCCTCTTCTCAAAGGATTGGAAGGGGTGTCTCGATGGAGAATAGTTCAAAATTAAATATCTGGCGGGATTTGCTTGCGTTTCCCCTGGGGGAAAGGCTTTTCAAGCCCAGGGTACAGGGATTGACAATGATCCTAACGTTGAAATAAATGTTCGCACCGAATTTCCAGTTAAACTAACATTCGAAACTACCGAACTAAACTGGGACAAGGTCCCTGTCCCCTTATCTCCTTTCAAAAAATCACCCCCTGCCACAAATTGTAACAGGGAAGACTATCATTTCAATAGATAAGTTAATAAGTTAAGTGCCTGGCACCATTCCCTTCCCACCTCCATTTCCACAGGTTTAGCTTTGTTTTTCACATTATTTCCATGTATGGAATATTATCCAATACACCAATTTGATATAAGGGGAAATGTTTGTATGTCCCACAAAAAGAAACCCGAACTGACTGGACGCATCGTTTTACCGGGAGAGCCGCAATACGACGCGGCCCGGGAGGAGTTCAACACCTTCTTCAACAGGTTCCCGCTGGTCATCGTCTTTGCCCAGGAGACGCAGGATGTAGTCAACGCCGTGCGCTGGGCGCGTTATCGGGACGTGCCGATCCGCATGCGCTCCGGCCGCCACAACTACGAGGGCTTGTCGGTCGTCGATGCTGGCATCGTGATCGACGTCAGCGAGATGCACCGGGTGGAGGTGGACCATAAGCACGGCACCGCCACGGTGCAGACTGGCCTGCGGGACTTCGCCTTATACGAGGTGCTTGGGTCCGAGGGGTTGGTGGTGCCGGGCGGTCTCTGCCCCACCACGGGCATCGCCGGGTTTACCCTGGGCGGAGGCCAGAGCAGTCTATCCCGACCGTATGGTCTGATTATCGATAACCTACTAGAGCTGGAGATAGTCGACGCCAACGGCCACGTGCTCCACGCCAATGCCGACAAACATGCTGATCTGTTCTGGGCCTCGCGCGGTGGAGGTGGCGGTAACTTCGGCATCTGCACCTCCTTCCGCTTCCGCACGCACCGCATTGACACGGTCGCCTACGCTAACATCAACTGGGACCTGCAGGATCTGGAGCCGGTGCTGCGAACCTGGCAGAACTATACAACCCCCGGCGCCAGCGAGCGACTCACCCCCCTCCTTACGATAGCTTCAGGACTGGAGTCGTTGCTGTTAATGCAAGGGGTCTTCCTTGGTTCGGCTAAAGAGCTGCGCCGCCTGCTGCAGCCTTTGCTTCGGGCTGGTTCGCCACAGAAGGTGACTATCGAAGAGATACCCTGGCTTGAGGCTGTAGCCCGGATAGCGGCCACCCAGCCGGATTCTCCCGAGCCCTTCAAGAGCGTAGGCCCCTTCGTCAATCAGCTGCTGCCGGACGAGGGCATCGCCACGATCCGGCGTTTCATCGACGAGCCTCCCACCTCCTCGGTCAGCGTCTTTTTCCACGGCCTGAGCGGGGCGGTGGCCAGGGTGCCGAGTGAGGCTACGGCCTACTTCTACCGCCAGGCTCTGTCTAACATGTCAATCTTTGCCACCTGGAGCACGCCTGACGGGGCGGCCCCGGGCATCCGCTGGGTAGAGGACTTCCGCCGGGCTATGCGCCCCTTTACCCAAGGCGTTTACGTCAATACACCGGACCTCTCGATCAAAAACTGGCCCAAGGCCTACTACGGCAGCAACTTCGACCGGCTGACCCGGGTGAAGGCCAAATACGACCCGGAGAACGTCTTCAAATTCCCGCAGAGCATCCCGCCCGCCTGTAAAAATGCATAAGAACTATGAGAAGTCAAGCATGATTGCGACATTGAAGGGTTAAACATGCTCTACATGAAATTGGGGATATGCTTGGCGACATAGGAAAAAACCCTTCTTGTCTTAAATCTTTAACGATAAGGGTGAGATAATTGTTCATAGGAAAACACCCAAAAATGAAAGCAGACACTATGGGAGGACTTACTTTTAGTGTTATGGTATATTATGGCAAAAAAGTAGGGATTGTTTTTGGTTTTCAAGACTGCGTAGCCTGCACCACAAGCAGAACGATTGCATAAGATAATATGGTTACCGCTTATATGCTGCCTGTATAGGCAGTATTTTTGTTGCTCCGGGACGCACCTTCAGTAATTCCCTTTGTAACCGAAATTATTCATTTTGAATAATTTAAACAGGCGGCGCAAGACAGGACCAATTTTTTTAAACAGCATCTTGCCGCGGGTGCTTGGACCGGAAGGGGTGTCTCGATGGAGAATAGTTCAAAATTGAATATCTGGCGGAATCTACTCACCTTTCCCCTGGGGGATAGGCTTGCCAAACCAAGGACGCAGGGTTTGACGATGATCCTGGATAAAGGCATCGGGCTGGGGGAAACCAGAGATATGCTGGCCACAGCTGGACAGTATATTGATTTTATTAAGCTTGGGTTCGGCACCACGACGCTATACAGCAGCGACATATTGGAAGAAAAGATTAATTTAATCAAAGCTCATAATATTGACATATACCCCGGCGGCACACTTCTCGAGGTGGCCATATTACAGGATAAACTGGAGGAATTCTTGTATCTGTCCAAACAACTGGGGTTTACCTGCATTGAGGTATCTGACGGAACCATACAATTAAAGCCGGAGGTGCGAGAAAGGGCCATCACGATGGCCCGGGAATTAGGCTTCAAGGTTCTTACAGAGGTAGGGAAAAAGGTCGGTGAAGACAACCCGCCCATACCGGAAATGGCGAAAATTATCAGGAATGACTTAAAAAGCGGCGCCTTCAAGGTTATTCTGGAGGGCAGGGAGTCGGGCATTAATGTTGGACTTTATGACGTACATGGAAATTTTATAAAAGATGATTTGGATTTGCTGCTGGCGGAAATAGAAGACCCCAGGATTATCATCTGGGAAGCCCCCCAAAAGAACCAGCAGCTTGAATTAATAAACCGCTTCGGACCCAATGTCAACCTGGGCAATATTGCCCCGGGCGAAATTATGGCACTGGAAGCGCTGAGGGTGGGCTTAAGGGCGGATACTTTAAAAACCGCCATTGACCAGATTGAAAAGGGGCTACCGCCCCTCAGGACTATCGGTCCTTCACCCCGTAATAAGGAAAGGGGACACACCTCTCTTTGAAGCCTGGCTCTAGGGTCAGAGGAATGTCCCCAACTTATGAAAGAGGACACACCTCTCTTTGGAGCCTGGCTCTAGGGTCGGAGGAATGTCCCCAAATATTATCCACTTGGATAATTTCCTATCTCTTAAAGAAGGGCCTCCCAAACCGGGAGGCCCTTCTTGGTAATAGCATCCAGTCCGGGCACATATATTTCATATAAACCTGAAAAAACACTGCTATACTGCGCGGTGGTTTGACCCTGGCTCATTTCCGGATAGTTACTCCGCAGGTGTTATAGAAAAAATACGGGAGGGGTTACAGTGCCCGGAGTGCCCCAACTTGTCGCCCTGCTAATAGTGGGCATCGTGGCCCGTTCCAACCTTATATCCATAGCCGCCTGCATATTACTTGTCCTCAGGCTGTCCAACCTTAACATGGTTTTCCCCATGCTGGAAAGGCGGGGTTTGGAGGCGGGTCTGCTTTTCTTGCTGCTCTCCATCCTGGTGCCCGTGGCCAATGGTGTAGTAACCGAAAAGGATTTGGTATACAACATAACCTCCCTGCCCGGTGTTTTGTCCATTATCGGGGGGGCGCTGGCAACCCACATGAACGGGGAGGGCATCAGGCTGATGCAAGTTGAACCGGAAATAATTTTCGGACTAATTATTGGCTCCATATTCGGCATTATTCTCTTTCACGGCATACCGGTGGGACCATTGACCGCCGCCGGCATATCCGCCCTCTTCTTGGAAATTATCTACCGCCGCAACAAAAAACTCTAGCAGGTCGTTGAAAAACTGCGCCTGGCATTTGGGAAGTGTGAAGTGTTACTCCCCGGCGGAGTTATCCAGCTGTTCCAGCACATCAGACAGCACTTCGGGTAGTGGCGCCTCAAACTGCAGGAAGCCGCCGTTCCGGGGGTGGTTAAATCCCAGTACTGCAGCGTGCAGGAACTGCCCCTCCAGGCCGAAATGCGGCCGCGGCGGCCCGTACCTGGGATCTCCCACCACCGGGTGACCTATGTACTTCATATGCACCCTGATCTGATGGGTTCGCCCCGTTTCAAGACGCAGTCCCGCATAGGTATAATTCTGATATCTTTTTATCACCCCATAATGCGTTACAGCGTTTTTTCCGTTTCTGTAAACCACCGCCATCTTCTGGCGGTCCCTGGGATCCCTGCCTATGGGAGCATCAACCACCCCCCGTTCCGCTTTCACCTTGCCGTGCACCAGGGCCAGGTAACGCCTGACCACCTGCCTGTCTTTCAACTGGCGGGCCAGCTCCGTGTGGGCAGCGTCATTTTTAGCCACCATTAAAAGACCTGAAGTGTCTTTGTCCAGCCTATGTACGATGCCGGGGCGGAGAACGCCGTTGATACCGGAAAGGTCCCGGCAGTGATACAGCACAGCGTTTACCAGAGTGCCGCTGTAATTACCCTCCGCCGGGTGCACCACCATCCCCTTGGGCTTGTTCACAACCAGCACGTCCCCGTCCTCGTAATAAATATCCAAAGGTATATGTTCCGGATCAAGCTTCATTTCCAGCGGGGGAGGCACGGTCATCACCACGGCATCCCCGGGTTTCAGCCGGTAGCTAGGCCGGACCACTGCTCCATTCACTGTAACAAAATTATCCTCCAGGAGCTTTTGAATATGCGAGCGGCTTAAATCCCGGTTCTCTCCCGCCAGAAATATGTCCAGCCGCACACCCGCATCATTGGCATCTACATGATAACAGCTAGTGGTTTGCATCGGGATCAACCTTATCCTCAGATTTCTTTTTTTCATAAGACCATAGGATCAGCACCAGCAAACCCGCCCCGGTAACAATGGCGGTATCCGCCAGGTTAAATACAGGCCAGACCCTGAAATCGAAAAAATCAACCACTTTGCCGTAGCGTATGCGGTCCACAAGGTTGCCCAGCGCCCCCCCCATCAGCAAGCCCAGGGCAACGGGTTGGGCGCCCCTCTTCTGACCGGATTTAATATGGTAAATAGTTACAGCTATAACCACTAACAGTGTAGTCACCACAAAAAAAACGGTACGGTTGGCCAGCAGGCCGAAAGCCGCCCCGGGATTCAATATATAGGTAAGGTGAAATACGTCTTTAACCACAGGCACGGACTGCCCCAGTTCCATGGTTCGCTGAACTATAAATTTACTTAACTGGTCCGCTAACATGGTAATGATGATGGTAAATATTAATGTCAATGTCAGCCCCCCGCATATTTTTATAGAATTCCGCCTCTGAAAACCTACGGCCTTGAGCCGTAGGATGAAAGAGGCATCGCCCGTAGGTCGATAAATGCCCTTCACAAACACCTGTTTGCATGATATAATTTTCCTGTGCTCTTTGACAATCAGTATGGGGTTGCAGCAGATCAATGGGCTGCTGCGTAAAACTGATTCCCGAAAGAGATTGGTGCTTTTGAAGAAAGCACGTATCTACGTAGCCACTATGGCAAAGTAGTAGATGCCCATGGACCGGGCCAAGGCTGCGAAAGCAGTGCTGTAGCTCACGAGGGAGCGTAAGACCTTGCTTTGGTATGGCAGCTCTCATTGAAATGAGAAACCTTTGTGGAGAAGCCTCCGGGCTTGTCCCGGAGGAGGTTCACAAAGCTATTATAACCCTCCATTTTGTAAATATTGTAACTCCGGCCATTCCTCATAATAACATGAAATATACCGATGAAAAACCCCGAACCATACTACAATATTATATTTAATAGATGTACCTGTTTTTCCGGGTTGACCAACCCAGCAAATCATAAACAACTCAGTAGGCCAACGCTGCTTCAAGGAACTGGAATAAAGCAAATACCACCGCTGCAGACGCCCACCAACCTGTTATTATGCCACTCATGCTAATGACTAGAAGCACTAATCCAATAATTACTCTAATTACCCTATCGATTAGACCCAAATTCTTTTTAAATTGTAAATGCACTTTCTTACCCCCAATATAACGATAGGAATTCTCCCATCTTTCTTCCATGGGCTAAATGCTATATAAGAGTAGTCTTATCAAAAAAAGAAATATAGGATTGTTATAGTTTGGCTAAAACGGCTGGATGTTAATCCAGCCGTTTTGCCTCATTTAGAAACCAATATTTGGTTTTATATCCCACATGGCATGTTCGTTGGTAACGCGGAAATTTCTTTTTTTGAGAAATTTCAATCTGTCCAGGCAGGATTTCTATTAATATACAGAGAATTTTTCAACTAAATACTTGGATACACATATCCGGGTGTGTATATAAATTAATGGTTTAAGCGGTGGTATCAACTGTAGAGATAAAAACGTCGTCAACTGATTGTTAAAATCAGATTATTGGAGGTGAGGTCTTCATGAGTGAATCATCTCACATCATGACCACCAGTTTGGAGGAGACAACCGCCCGCGGACAGTTCCTGATCAGAAAAGTCGAGGATGCCATTTACCGCCACCCAGGTGTGGACGAAACTGTGGCAGTGTTTATTCCCGACATGTCAGGTGAAAGCGACCTGGCCGCCTTTATCGTGCCCTCGGATGCCAACCTTTCGGTGCAGGATATAAAGCATTTTGTTGAAGATTCCGGTTTGCTGGAACCAGAGGAAAGGCCACGACGATACCACCTTGTATCGGAGATACCAAAAACGCCCAGTGGAAAATGCCAAAAGCATAAGCTAATTCAAAACCTTACCGGTGTTGACTAGAAATTTAATCCCCGCGCCAAAACGTCGCGGGGATGTTTTTGCAGAGTAAGTCCTTTAGTCTTAAGAGTCACCAAAAGGCCGTTCAAAAACAAGCATGGCGCGGAAGGCGAAGCCGGTCAGCGTGGAGCGCGTGAGTCAGAGGTCAGGCGCAGTTTTTCAACGGCCTTTAGAAATTACCGGACCAGATTATCAGGGGCAGCTCAAATTTGCGCACAAAGTCCTGGTGCCCCGGTATAACCCTGACCGTATAGCCGTATGTTCCCTGAGGTAAAATTAACTGCCCCAGATAGCGGTGAGCCCCATCCTCCCCCGAGTCCTCGTAAGTCATGGGAGAAATGCTAATGTTGGTCAGCCCACGGTCAGTTATATTGCCGTAGACCACCTCCAGGTCGACATCATCCGGGCAAAGTGGCCCCAAATGCACATAGGCGGTTATTTTCAGCAGGCTTCCGACGTTAATCTCCCTGTTAGCGTTTGTTTCTACCCTGTTTATCGAAACGTGTTGCCAGTTTTCAGTGATAGCCTGCTTGAAATCCTTAAATCGCCTGGCTGCGGAATAGTTATCCTCAGTAAAGTAACTCCACCGTTTTATGGAAGGAATATAAAAACGTTCGCTATATTCCTGAACCATCCTCTCCGTACTGAAAACAGGGGAGATGGTAACAATGGAATTTTTCATCATTCTGAGCCATTCCCTGGGAAAAGCCCCGTCAAGTCCGTAATAAGCAGGCAGCACCTTTTCCTCCAGCGTTGCGTAAAGAGAATAGCAGTCATCCCTGTCCTGCATATCCTCACTGTCATAATGCTTCTTTTCACCGATGGCAAAGCCGTTTTCCCCGTTGTAGCCCTCCGGCCACCAGCCGTCAAGTATACTCAAATTCAGCACTCCATTGGCCGCAGCCTTCTGGCCGCTGGTGCCGCTGGCCTCCATGGGACGACGGGGGGTGTTCAGCCAGATGTCAACCCCCTGCACTAGTATCCGGGCCATGTGGATGTCATAGTTTTCCAGGAATACAATTTTACCCTTGAAGGGTTCTTCGTTGGAAAGACTGTAGACCTGACTGATCAGTTCCTGTCCGGCCGTATCGGCGGGATGGGCCTTGCCGGCAAAAACAATCTGCACCGGCATATGGGGATTATTGATCAGTTTTTCCAATCTCTCCCTGTCTAGAAACAACAGCCCCGCCCTCTTGTAGGTAGCAAATCTGCGGGCAAAACCAATGGTAAACACATTAGGCCGCAGAAACTGTTCCACTTCCTTCACCCGGTTGGTGGGCTCCTGGTTGCGCAGACGCTGTTTCTTTAAATTTTTCCTAGCAAAGGATATCATTTTCTCTTTCAGTGACTGGTGCACGGCCCATAATAGATTATCCGGTATTTCGCGCACCTTTTTCCAGACATTGCGGTCGGTGATATTTTCATGCCAGTCTTCGCCCAGATATATATAGTAGAGATCCTTTATTTCCTGGGCCAGCCAGGAACCAGTGTGCACACCGTTGGTTATATAATGTACCGGCACTTCCTCCACCGGCACCCCTGGATACAGGTAACTGAACATTTCCTTGGTAACTTCCCCGTGCAGTTTGCTGACCCCGTTGCAGTAACTCGAAATTCTCAAAGCCAGCAGAGTCATGTTAAATTCTTTCCGCTCCTCGTCCCAGCCCAGTTCCAGCAAATCTTCCCGTTCAATATTCAGCTGCTCATACAAATTTCCCAGGTAGCGCTCAATCTGTTCCGCGCTGAACAAATCATGTCCCGCCGGCACTGGAGTATGGGTGGTAAAAAGAGTGTTGGAACTGACAATTTCCCTGGCTGTTTCGAAAGACAGGCCGCCGGCCACCAATTCCCGGATCCTTTCCAGTATCAGAAAGGCTGCATGGCCCTCATTAATATGCCAGGCTGCGGGATTGATGCCCTCTAAACGGAGGGCTTTGACCCCCCCTATACCCAGCAGTATCTCCTGGGATATGCGGGTCTCCCTGTCGCCGCCGTACAACTGATCAGTGATTTTGCGATCTTCCAGGCTGTTCTGGGGTATATTGGAATCCAGCATATATAGAGTAATGCGGCCCACCAGGCATTTCCATACCTTGGCATAAACCGTCCGGCCGGACATCTCTACTGAAATCAGCTTTTCTTTCCCATCCGCAACAGGAATAATGGGCCGTTCAGAAAAAGTGTGATGAAGATATTGCGCCACCTGACTCCCATCCCTGTTTATGGCCTGGTTGAAATACCCATGCCTGTACAGAAGTCCCACCCCTACCAGGGGTATCCCCAGGTCGCTGGCCGATTTGAGATGATCCCCCGCCAATAGCCCGAGGCCTCCCGAGTAAATTGGGTGAGATTCGTGAAGTCCGAATTCGGCTGAAAAATAGGCTACGGGAGCAGTATTATACTGCGGGTAAATTTTCTCAAACCACGTTTTCCTGTTCATATATCTGTCAAAATCCGCAAAAACCCTGTTGTAATCTTTTATGTATTCATCGTTCTGGGCAATATCTTCAAGATCTTCTTCGTTTACGTGCAGCAAAAATTTTACCGGGTTGTGGTTTACATCATCCCACAGTGTTTCATTTATCTTTCTGAAAAGCGCCCTGGCATTGGTATTCCAACTAAACCAGAAGTTATAGGCCAGTTCTTTAAGCCTCTTGATCTCCTCGGGCAGCTTCGGTTTCACGGAAATAGTCCTGAAGGCATACAACGGTAACTCCCCCTTTAATACCCTGCATTTTGAACGTAAATTCGCCAACTGCAACAAACCATAATATTCTAGATATTGTTTTTAACTCCTTCTCCTCACGTTTTGGGCGGGCAATTTATTTAGCCGGCCAAAACGTGCAATCTACTAAACTGTAACATTAATGGTATTAACTGACTATAATAAATAAAATAAATATATATTACTCTTTTTCAAGGCGGTGCATTAAATGTTTCCCACAATGCGTTATCCCTTTGGCTATAAAAACCCTCCCGGGATGCCACAGACTCCCCAGCCGGTAGAAGAACCGGCAGCAAGCCTGCCGGAAAACACCCAGGATTATAATCCTGTTTACGGCAGGGAACTGGCCAAGGCCTATGTCCCGTGGCAGGTATACGGCGTTACCTACCCCCCCGCCGAAGCACTGGAAAAGGGGACCATTTTCCCGGAACTGTACAGACCGTACCCGTATTAGCTTGATTTTACGGAGGTGGTATAAAGTGAACAAAACTCAAATGGCTCTGCTGAAACAGATCATGGAGATAGGCTTCACAGCTATTGAATTAAACCTTTTCCTCGACACGCACCCGGATAATAGCGCAGCCTTCAGGGACTTTCAGGAGGCAAGCGCCAGATACAGAAAGCTTACTGAGGAATACCAAAGACAATACGGACCCCTCTATCCAGACGGACAGTATGATACAGCAGGCCACTGGAGATGGACAGAAAGCCCATGGCCATGGGAAATCTAGATAGAAAGGAAGCTTTTAAGCATGTGGGTTTATGAAAAGAAACTGGAATACCCCGTAAGAGTGGAAGGATCCGATGTGCGCATGGCTAAATTTCTGATGGCCCAGTACGGCGGGCCGGACTCGGAACTGTCAGCCGGTATCCGCTACCTTACCCAGAGGTACTCAATGCCAACCAATATGACCAAAGGCCTTTTAACCGATATAGGCACCGAAGAGCTGGCCCACTGGGAAATAATCGCCACCATGATATACAAACTTACCCACGGCGTCCCGCCTGAGGTAATGAAAGAGGCCGGGCTTGGCGGCTACTACACCATGCACGACAATGCCGTTTTTCCAGTTAATCCGGACGGCGTGCCCTGGACTGCGGCCTATGTCCAGGCCACCGGAGATCCCGTAACAGACCTGCACGAAGACATGGCTGCAGAGCAAAAGGCGCGGACCACCTACGAGCATTTAATTCGCCTGACCGACGACCCCGGCATCAAAGACACCCTGAAGTTTCTCAGAGAAAGGGAAGTGGTACACTTCCAGCGGTTTGGCGAGGCGCTGGATAACGTCCAGGAATTTCAGGAGACAAAAAAGGTTTTTTAAAATATAATCAGCCCAAGGCGTAAAGACCTGGGCTTTTATTTTTTATTTTGCCATATGTTTATCCCGGAATAAGGTGAAACCTGGGACTCTCCAAAATGTATCAAATTGAACTCAATTGAATTGGCAATTGAATAAGTGCAAACATGTTTGTTAATCTGTTAGAATTTGTATTATAATTATGTAAATTTTTATATAAGCTTCACGGAACGTCAATCCCACTTCTATGAGTCAGGGACGATTCCCCGATTCAACGATCTCAGAGGATATGCCTCATAACAGTAAAGCTCCTTGGGAGAAACTCATTGAAAGGGGTTGCGTTTAAAATGGACGTTGTTAACAGCCTCAATCTTAACGCCACGCTTGTGGCACAAATATTTAACTTGATTATCCTTCTTTGCCTTACTTTCCTACCGATAATTTTTCTCGTTTTCATTTTCATTCAATTCAATAACCTAAAACAAAGGGTTAGAAGGCTTGAAGAAATATTAATGGACAAAAACAATAAAAACACATAACCTGACGAGCTATATAAGTGGGAGTCCATCTTCAGTTAGCCCCTCTATTATTTGTCATCATAACCTGTCTCAAATCTCACCCTCCAGCACAGGCCTATCTTTCTTTAATCAAACGCCCCTTGGACCTCCCGCCGCTCACACCTCCTCGATGAGTTAAATAACCCAAACTCTTCTAATGAAATATTTCAAGAAAACCAAATAATACCCTCACATTATTAAAATCATCTCCGTATTAAAATACAGGGGTGATTAATAATGGTCAAATCATTACTGTTGGTCCAGCTAATACAAACTATTGATCAAAATGCACAGAATAAATTTCAAAAGAATACGGAGAAGAATTTCGTTTTGGCTCCAAAATATATTCACGGCGTCCAGAAGGCTGAACGCTTCACAGATAACATCATATTCAACGATGGCTTCAATATCAGGCCAGGGCGATTGCTGGATTGGTCGATATAAGTTCTTTCCCTTCTTTGGAAATAAGACTGTCATTATACTGCCTTTAGCCAATAGACGGTAACAAATATCCCGTCGTGAGCATACTCTGGCCTTATGAAAAATATCAAAAATTTCACCTTCTCCGGTTTTGCGCCGGCAGGTTCCCGGACAGATTACCGCAAACCCAGGACCCGCAAAAAAACAGGATAGCATTTGACCGGAAAAGGTTTTAAAGGGTGGGGCTAACCAGGCCCCACCTTTTTTACATAGCATGAGATAAACATGTAATTGTTTAAAAACCCTGCCCAATAATTCGCAGGGTTTCCTGATTTGGAAAAAGAAACCGCCCAGAAGGGCGGTTTCGTATCAATTTGTCATTTTATTTATATTAAAGATCCGTATTTCAGGAGGGGGTCTTTTTGTGAACGGGCTTTTGCCACCTGCCGCCACTCTTCCTCGCTTAGGGGAAGATCGAAACTCCTAAGTTGCGCAAGCTCAAAACCGTGCTTAATGGACAGTTGTCTGAGGTAAATCATGTTGTCAAGGGACAGGTTGGCGCCCAGACTCATGTCGGTGTAGTGGTGCTCCAGCGCCAGCATCATTGTTTCAGCCATGCAGGCGTAGGCCAGACCCTGCTCAAAGCCGAAATCCCAACCAAGGGACGGGCGGCCGGGCACCGCCACCACCCCTCCGTCAATCACAAGAACGTCCGGCCTTATTTGCCGCAGGGAGGGGCGAACGTTGGATGGCTTGGAGATGTCGCAGATAATTGCCCCCTGCGCCACCCACATGGGATTGATCAGATCATCAACGCTGCTGGTGGCGGTAATTACCACCCGGGCCTGGGGAAGCGCCTGGGCAAGGTCGGTGGTGATTACGAGCAGTCCTTCCTTCTCCAGTTCCCCGGCCACCGGCAACCACCCCTCCACCGGGGTGTCAAGAGGCGGAAGATCCATATTCAAAAGGCGTGTGCCCATGCTGTAGGGTGCCGGGTTCCAGCCAAGTTGGGCTTGTTTGGCCAGGTGCAGGCATATATCGGCGCCAACCCGGCGGAGGCGACGCGAGCTTGCCTGAGGGTGGCGGAAATTTCCCACAAGTATTATACGCTGCATTTCTTCCGACAGAAGTATAGCCAGGGTTCGTCCGATGGACCCGGTAGCGCCGATAATGGCGGCGGAATTTTCACCAAGATCCATAGAAAACCGCCGGGCGGCCAGTTTAACCGCTTCCACTCCCGCCACTACCGTGTAACTGTTCCCGGTGGTAAGCGGAAGGAATTTTCCCTGAAGCAGTGTTCCGCTTCGGGATACCACTGATGTGTAGGCCCCCAGGCCCACCAGACGGGCTCCCCGCTTTATAGCTAACTCCAGCGCCTTTTCCAGTTCCTTGATAATCACTTCAGTTTTAAGCTCTATCATTTCCCTGGCGGTGTGGGGCAGAGTGATAAACTCGCCGTAGGCGCTGTAACCGGCTTTTGATACCACTGTTGTCCGGCCTATAACGAAGGGGTCCAGTATCCGGCTGCCTAAATCGGCCAACTTCTGAAGCTTGTCGTTGGGAATAGATTTGAGACTGTCGTCGAACTGGTAGTAGTTGTATAAATCCAACGGGTGTATAAGAAATGCAAAACGTCCTTCCTTCGGGTCCGGGGAAGGCTGATACTGTTCCCATGGGTATACTTCCACCCGGGGTTCCTGTTTGCCGGCCTGAACGCTTAAGTCGAGGACCGGACGCATGATCTCCAGGGTATTGCCGGCATCCAGCACAGCCAGAACCCTTTCCAGAGATTTAACCGCCAACAGGCATTCTTCCCAGGTTACGGTAAGCGCAGGCTCCACCCGGATGACCTTGTTGCCGTTTAATGTCGGCGCCACCCGTAAACCATTCTCGTTTAACAGGTAACTGGAGATAAGCGGGGTGAGGTTGTCCTGTTCGGAAAGGACACTTAAAAAACAACTGGGAAAGTCGGATCTGGACATTTCAATTTCCAAGCCCAGCATGTATCCACGGCCGCGTACACTTTTCAGAACCATGGGGAAACGCTGCTGCAGGAGTTCAATGGCCTCCCGCAGGCACCGGCCATTGTTTTGCACATTCCGGATGATTTCCCGGTTGTTCCTGGTTAAGATGTCCAACACCTTCAGGCCGATCCGGCAGCCCAGTGTGTTTGCGGCAAAAGTTGAAGAGTGCCGCTCGCCGAAATCTCTAGTGTAGGCAGCAGAGGTGCTGAGGCAGGCCCCAATGGGATAAATTCCCCCTCCCAGGGCCTTTGCCAGCAGCAACATGTCGGGGCACAGGTTTTCTTCCTCACAGGCCCAAAGCCTGCCCGTACGGCCAAGCCCTGTCTGGATTTCATCAAGAATAAACAGCACTCCGTGACGCCGGCACAATTCCATGGCCCGTGTAAGGTAACCCGTATGCGGCACTACAATACCACCTTCACCCTGGATAGGTTCCAGTATGAAAGCGGCGTATAGAGAACCGTTGTTCTCCAGTTCTTCCTCTAGAGCCTCCAAGTCATCATATGATATTGTTTTAAAACCTCCCACCGGCGCGCCGAAGGGAAGCTGGTAGTAATTATTACCTGTGGCCGAAAGGGCGCCGAGGGTTTTGCCATGAAAACTGTTGTATGTGCTTAGAATGCCTATCCTTCCGGTGGCTGAACGGGCCATCTTGATGGCAGCCTCCACCGCCTCAGCCCCGCTGTTGGTAAAAGTAACATACTCCAGACCCTTCGGGGCCAGCTCAATCAAGCGACGGGCCAGCTCTCCGGCTGCCTCCAGGGCGGACGGCTGGACAAAACTTGGCTCCGCGCCGGCTCGAACCTCGTCCAGTACCTGCCATATTTCCGGAGGGTTGTACCCAAAGGGAAGTGCCCCGTAGGCAGCAATAAAATCAAGATAGCGGTTGCCGTCGGAATCAAACAGGTAATGGCCTTCCCCCCGTACGTATGCTTTGTCCATGCGCACTTGATTCAACAATTCGCCCAGATGAGGATTGACGTACCGGGTAAAATTATCCATTCATGGATACCTCTTTATTCATCGATCTTCTATTTATTGCTCTACTATAGTATAGACAGGAAATTATTGTTCACATTCAGGCAGCAGTAAAGTAGATTCGGAGTGAAGCAAGGAGGGGGGACTTAATCAGCAGGCCTTCTTAAGTTGAAGGATCAGTTGCTTCAATTGTTCGGGGTTAATCCACCGGTCCTCCTTGATGGGAGAAATTCCGATTTCCCAACTGATTACCTTAGACCCCAGTATATCTTCCACCAGTTTAATGCGCATATCCGAACCTATAAAGATAACGGTGTCGTAACCCTTAACCTGAGAAACAAGGGCCATAAAGTGATTGATCAGATCGGCCCCACTCATTTCTTCCACGTAGCGCAAGCGCTCCTGCTCGCTCATGAGCAGTATGAAATCCACCCCGCCGGCCCGGGCTACCTCGATTAATTCCTGGGCATTGGCCAGCGGAAAACCTATTAGGGCCACCAGCGGCCCCTTACGAATTTCCCCAATGCACTCCAGTCGTGATATAAGGGTCCGGTCGATCCCTACCTGATCAGCCACTTCCTGCTGAGAGTGCCCCTCTTGCCGCAGTAGAAGTATCTGATCCACCACCCGGTGGATCAGATCCGTATTTATAACCTTGTCACCTATGCGAATAATATTCATATCTTTCTCCTTTGTATGCAAAGTTGTGCTCAGCAATATTTTACCAGTAATCCTTCGTTGAAACAAGTAAATAGGTTACATAGCCTATAGCAAGGATTTCCATATGGTCAGCAGAATGTTGAATAACGAAATCACTTTCATAAAAATTTATGCCTCCGGAAAAACTAATTTAGGTTTACCAATATAGCGCAAAGGAGATGAATTTTTGAGTCAACATATCCATTGTATTGTCAGCGACTGCCATTACTACGCCCAGGGCAACAGATGCAATGCCAACGAAATCCTGGTATCTACCGACGATTTTGCAGTAAAGCAGCCGGATAATGTGGACTGCACTATGGCAAAGCAGCTGACTCCTGTAAAGGCAGGTAACTGCACGGCAACAGCTTGTAAAACATACGTTTCTAAAGGTTCAGGGGACATCAGAGCCGATGGTGTTCAAAAGATGTCATAGAATAAAAGGCCCGGCTTTTGCCGGGCCTTTTATTCTATGACTGTTTCCTTGGCTTCGGAGAGTTAAAATTGGCAGTACAGTAAAATGTAGGTTTGAACGGTGAAGGCAGCTCAACTCCTGCACCGTCCTGTGCCCGCGTGATTTATGATTATTATGGAGGCGGCGGACATAATAATGTAGGGACATGCCAGGTTCCTGACGAAAAAGCCGAACAAGTACTTAGTGATTTAATCCTAAAGTTAAAGGATTAGAACTAACTATATTATTACCAGACAATCAAAGACAGAACAAGAATTCCCTGCAAGACATACCTACCTTTCATCCCCACCCTTCACTCTCGCTACGCGAGCAAGGACACCGACATACTAATCATAAAGTATTACAAAACCGCCGTTTAGGGCGGTTTTCAGCTTTTGTAAACCCTTCAGAGTATCCAACGGAAATATCTTTGTAATGGGGGACAAGCGGAACAAAAGATACGACGGCAGATACTGGTGAACCGTTCCGGTTGGGCTTGTGGTGGGAAAGAAATGTAAAAATATATCAGTCTTTGCAATTTCAAACTGGACTGTTCTATTTTTAATTTGTAAAATATGAATGAGGAGTGCTTAACAATGGACAAGTCACCGGATAATTATAAAAAGATAAAATGTATAAACACGGTTTTTGTAATTAAAAAATCCAGACTTGATACTTTTTATGAGCTATTGCATTTAAAAGAAAAAAAAGAGGAGCCTATTTTTACGGAGGGTAGAACATACTCTTTCCGCAGTGGCATCCATGGACTGTTTATACTGGCTAACGATAAAAGATGGTGGTTCGTAAACGAACACACCCTGGAAAGCAATTTCCTTCAGGACGATGACGCCAATTAAAAGGTTAAATTACCTTTTTCAATAAAACCTGCTTATCCCGGCCATAATAAAATCAAAATTTATTAAGGAGGGTTTCAGGTTTGAAATTATCTCCCGGTGAACGATCAATTCTTGCGTATTTTCCCTCCAGCAATAAGGCCCAGGCAGCGGAAAAGGAATTAAAAAATACGGGATTAAAAAATGTCCAGGTTGATAGAGTCTCCCGATACGGGGCCACCTCAGACGCTCATTACAACAACCCTATAAACAATGCCAGAACGGAAACCGGCCCCACCCTCTTCTCCAACAGCCAGGGTGTCTCCAGTCAGGATGCCAGGATATTGATGGCCGCGGATCCTTCCGTCAGCGGCTACGGGAACATCGACTACGGACAGGCCGGAGGCAAGGCCTTCCTGCTTACGGTAGTTGGTTCCGACGATAAAATGAACCGGGCGGAGGAAATAATACGAAGGAACGGAGGAAATTTCTAAAGTACCCGGGTTAATCCCGATAACTATTCCAGGCTGTTTTGTTGCATCATTATACTAATCGGCAAACAGTTATGCTGGAATTGACATCTGAGACTGGCACTAATAACCACGGCGTTAAAAAAACATCTCCCGGAAAGTGCGGCCCGGGAGATTTTCTATTATTCAGGCTTATAGGTTCCATTAATCCATCTAAAAAGATCATCATAGATACCCCGGATCTGGGGGACGTTGCTGGAACGGACCTGTAAAAATGTTTTCGCCCCAGCATAATAAGCATTGGTCACGTCACCATCCAGCCCCAACTCATGGCCGATATTTAACTGCCGGTAGAACAAATCGTAGTAATATCGGCTGTAAGTTATTTTATCGTCACATTCCAGCTCAATACCCAGACTGTATTTCCCCGCCTGTTCCACTGCGTTGGCCAGCCTGTCCTCCGGGGGGTTGTCTGTAGCGTAATAGTTTGGCTGCAATATAACATGGCTGAACCCGTAAGACCGCCAGTCCTCATAGCCGCGCCCCCCGAAATAGGGAATCCAAAAGAATTTCAGCCCGTCTTGCCTGACCATGCGAGCAACGTTTTGCAACAGATCCTTTTCGCCGGAAATCCTTGCGTCCATAGTTTCTTTATACCAGTAGATACCTGATAGCTCCAGGTTTTTATATTCAGCAGCTTTCCAGCGGGCGGTCAGTTGATTGTAATACCACTGCACGGCCTGAAACCTGTCGCCAGGCGCCTGCTCCCCGCTCGCATTATTACCTATAAAGGACAGAGAGCGGCCCTCTTCCTCCAGCGCCCCGAAATCCTTCTGCTGAGGGTCCGGGTACGGCAGGGAGAGTATAACTTTTTCCTTCATCTGTGTGTGCAGAGCTGCATTCACTGAAGCAGCCGCATCATTTAGCGCACTAAGCTGTTCTCCCGGGACAAAAAGGTTATCCAGATAGGCCACCCATTCCCCCTTATTTCCGGTAATCCCTGGGAACGGTAGAAAAAGCATGGTGTCAAACATTCTTCCCCCGATGGCCCCTCTTCCGTTCATATATCCAACCAGAGGCTCAAAGTCCCAGGAGGTCCAGGTTCCAATCCTTCCATTAGCCCCCGAAAAGACCAGTAATACATCTTTCATATCGGGGATGAACAGATACTGCGGGGATTTCCCGACACCCCTTTCGTCCGGTGGCAACACTGCGGGCTTATCTGCCGGAAGCCCCCCTTTGATGGATAAATGTCTGGCAAATACAAAAACATCCACCGGAAAGCTAATCTTTACATATCTTGCGATGACGGGGGGAATAGTCAACTGCAGGCTTTTGCTCTGGACGGAACTATCCGAAGGCAAAATTCCGTGATTTACCCGGCCTGCGTACCGCCATATTTCTCCGTCCACAGAAACCGCACATTCCATGTATTCCGGCAGCCGTATGCCGGCGCCGGTATCCTGTTTGAATTCCAGCGATATTTTCGATACAGTTTCCAGATGCCCCAGATCCGCAGTAATATTCCTGCCCTGCTGACGCAAGAACCCCGTCCAGATTTCGCCGCCGGAGGTAAGCCCGTCCACCGGACCGGAATATTTTTTATTTTCCATATCCCGAAAAGCCGCATCCGACGCATATTGCCCCATACTATAAGTAAAACTCAATTCCCTTTCCACAGGGGGGCCGTAGCCGCCGGAGGAGTTGACACCGGCTGAAGATTTTTCAGCGGAAGGCTTATCTGCATCCTCTTTACCGATATTTCCGGACACGGAAACTTCTACATTATAGCTGTTGTAACCCGAGTTAACGGTGATTATACCATCTCCCGGGCGCTGGCCGGCAGTAAAGGTACCGTCGTACCCCAGGTTGCCCAGGGCGGGATTATCGATACCGTATATGGGAGTAAACCCAAGTTTGCCCCATGCCGGGTCAGTCTGCAGCGGCAATTCGGCGCCGGTCTCAACCCCCGCCCGGCGACGGGAGACATCCCGTATTGAGGTCATGGCCTGCCATTTTCTCGCATCGTATAGTTGCCTGGCCAGCACCGCTGCCTCGGCCCGGGTCATACTCTTCAGCGGGTGAAAATTACCATCGCTGCCCCTCATCCAACCCTTGCCGGTTACAAAAGCCACGCCAGACACCGCATAGGGGGAAATAATCCTTCCGTCCCTATATTTTAATTCTCTGCTGGCGCTAAAGCCCCCCAGGGCCTTGTATACCATCACCGCCGCATCCTGGCGGCTGATGAACTTTCCGGCTTCAAGCCTGTTATCGCCGCTGCCCGCAAGTATACCCAATTCGGCCAGGGCTTCGACATAGCCAAAAACGGGGGAATCCGGGGGCACATCGAAAAAGGAGGGCTTTTCCGGGTGATAGGGCATTATCCCCAATACTCCGGCCAGCAGCACAGTGAAATCACCCCGGGTTATCTCCCGTTGCGGGTCAAACTGTTCCGGGCTGGAGCCTTTTAATATCCACAGGGCAGCCAGAGCGTTGATATCATCTTCGGCGAAAGAACCTGCTATATCCTTAAATACAGGTGGTGGCTGCTGCCGGCCCCAGGCCGGTGGGCATAGCAGCAGTACTGCCGCAATACAAAAAATAAATAACCTTGCTCTGAACATTTAAGCCTTCTCCATTCCGTGCGTCCAGCGCTTTTTGCATAGTGATTGCTTACAAAATATCAATCCTGGTTACCTCGTCATCATCATCCAGGGTAAGCTTGACTTCCATGTCTTTGTCTATATAGCTCAGGTTTTTGGTGGCGGAGCCTTCCGTAACCTTCACGTCATCCGACAGGTAGTAATTCTTTTCACTGCCGCTGCTCAATTTAATCCAGATTCTTTTGGTGCCCGAGGTGCGGATGCTGGTCACTTCTCCCCGCACCGTGGAAGATGAGCCGATTATTTCAATCCTGATAACTTTATCATCGTCATTAAGATATAATTTCACATCCAACCCCGTGTCGATATAACTAAGGCTTTTACTCGTGCCGCCGTCTTTCACTGTTACGCCGTCGGCCAGATAGTAGGTTACTTCCTTGTTATTACTCTTTTCTATCTTAATCCTTTTCGTTCCGGAAGTGCTTATATAGGTAACTTCGCCTTCAACTACAGTAAGATCCTTAATCTCTATCCGGGTAACTTCCTTGGCGCTGTTCAGGGTTAATTCAACGTTCATGCCCTCATCGACGTAATCCAGATTCCGGGTCCTGTCGTCCTCCCTTACCGAGACGCTATTTGCCAGATAATAGGTATGACTATCGCCGTCTTTATCTTCGACGGTTATTTTTTTGGTTCCGGTGATACGGATGTAGTCAACAATCCCCTTGAGATCGCCCGTTGTCTCGTTGAATTTCAGGGCAGTCACCTCGTCTTTGGCGTTGAGGGTAAGTTCCACATCCATTTCCGCCTCTATATCCTCAATGTCGGCAGAACGGTTGTCTTTATCCTTAATTGAAACCCCTCCAGTCAACGTATAGGTAATATCCCTGTTGTCTTCATCGATAATACCGATTGACTGTGAGCTAATCTTTTCAACCTCTCCGAAGACCTTACGGTCACCTTCTAAAATGCGCACCTCCGAAATGCTGGAACCGGATCTTACCACTTCCACATAGGTCCCCTTTTGCAGGGCGCCATAGGTAATGCTGTAGCCTTTTTCAATAAATTTTACTCCGTTAATGTAAAACTCCTCCACGGATCCATCACTGAAACGGACTGAAAAGTTATCCCAGTACTTATTTACTATATATCCCCTGTTACCGGAGTAGGAAACAGACACGCTGCCGGTGGTGGACGTCTGCTCCGATGTGGTCACGGTCCCGTCCTGGATGGCAATAAAAATACAGTTACCGGAGCCGTCCAGGGTGATTCCTACGCATTCTCCCGCCCTGATAGCATCCAGGGTCGTTCTTTTGCCGTCCTTATAAACCATATATGAACCGGCCAGAGGGTATGTTCCCGAACCGGAAGTAGTCTGAACGGATATTTTTTTGTTTACCCAGTCCACCGAGGTCAGTTGGCCTGTATGATACTTGCCTTCCGGGGACGCTATTTTTTTATCCTTCAGCAGACGCCCCAGAATGGAAGCCATTTCGGCCCTGGTCAGCGACTTTGAGGGTTCAAAGAGATTGCCCGGCAAACCGGTGATTATGCCGGCCTCCACCACCCCGGCCACCATGTCCCTTGATGTGGCAGGTATTTTATTTAAATCGGTGAAATTCAATCCGGCGCCGTTGCCTTTAAGATCCAGCGCCTTGGCCAGCCACAGGGCGACCTCGATGCGGGGAGCCGGGTCGTTAAATTTCATCATGGGAATATCGCTTTTAATCATTAATTGTTTATTAGCGGCCAGGGCAACGTGGTTCCTGAAATATTCCCAGAGATCGGTTGGGAAATTAATACCGGAGGTGGAAACTGTGTTCACCTGACTGGACCATCCCATGGCTCGATTTACTGTCACCAGAGCCTCGACCCTGCTCAACGACTGACTGGGTTTAAATATATTGTCCGGATAACCGCTCATCAGACCGTTGGCTCTGCATTCTGTTATTGAACCGGCAGCCCAGTGGCCCGCAGTATCGCTAAATTCCACAAGGGCTTCACCGGCCAGGGATTCATCACCCGGCACAATTACACACATCGTAAATAGCAACATCAACACAATTAAACTTTTGGCTCGCATTAGGACCTCCTTCCAGCAGCAGTTAACGTAAAATATTATATTGACAGCCCTGCCGCCGCGCCATGACCAAGACACCTAAACACAGGCGGCAGTTTACAACGTACCACCTCCTGCCATTTTTACTACTATATAATAAATTGACGTATAACATCAATATTTCGTTCTTGAATAAAGTACGAAAAAACCACACCCACTGGGGGGTGTGGTTTTTTCGTTATTTTATTATCCAACTGTTATTTTTTAGTCCATTTGTAGTAGCTTACTTTACGTTTATTCCACCGTTACGGTCTCTCTCTGGCTGTCGTAGTTGACTTTAGCCCCTAAATTCTCCGATACAAAGCGCAGCGGAACCATGGTCCTGCCGTTTACAACGCTGACCGGAGCATCCAGCCTGACGTTTCGGCCATTTACCACGGCACTGTTTTTATTTACCTGGAGGTTTATGTTAACGTTGCCGTTGACGATATTCACTTTTTGATTTCTGGCATCATAGTTCACCTTGGCTCCCATGGTCTCGGAAATAGCCCGGATGGGTACCATGGTCCTGCCGTTTTTCACGAAGGGTTTGACATCAAAATCAGGGCGCTTGCCTTTGACAAATACTTTAAGCCCTTTTTGTCCTGCCTTGCTGTATAATTTCGTAAGGTTTTTATAAGTCGCGGCCCGGTCCGGGGATAGTTTTAACAGCATTTTGGTAACACCGGCGGCCCTTTTATAGGCGCCCAGCATGGCGTAAGTCTGAGCAGCGTTTTTATAAACGATGGCTTTAGCCCGGTCATTATTCACAAGACGGTGGGCCAGTCTGATCGTTTCATCGGTCATACGTATAATGGCGCGCTCCGCTTTGGGGTGATTTTTAATCTTTATAAGGAGGGGGGAAGGTTTTGTTGTTCTGAAGAATTATCTTTTTGTCGGAAAGATTAAACGGTCTAAAATTTGAATTGGCGTATGCCCTTTGCAACATTAAAAATCCCCCCTTCTCCTTTGTTAATTTTATGTTAATAACTCAACTTTCGCAGGTTAATATCTTTAAACGATCCTTGAAAAATACGGGTAAAGAGGCAATAAAATGGTCAAGGAACTCATTTATCTTCTATTCAGATAGATGCAAAAAATCCATCAAGTTATTTTTCAATAGATCCATAAGTAAAAACAGGGCTTGTGCAAAATTGATGTCTTTTACTTCGTCACAGCACATGTAGAAAAGGTTGCCAAAGCTCTTTGAGTCGATGTTGCTCCTGGTTTCTAATGAAAGCATTATATAGCGGCAGAATACTATTGTTGTATGTGCCACCATCATATCGTAGGAACGGCCCTGGAATTCCTTGGACAGTTATAGATAGGATTTTGTCATTTTGAAGAAAACTTCTATATCCCAGCGCTTTCCGTAAATACGAATGATTTCTTCTTCACTTAAATTTGTATCAGTGGAAAGAAGTGTAAGCCATTTACGGGAATTTTTCCGGTCACGGACAAATACAATCTTTACATTTAACGGTTGGCCGTTTTTGTCTTTGCCAAGCTCAACAATTACTGAGGCTAAAACCTTTGCCCTGCCTGGCTTTTTGTAAATGTAGTTGTATGGCTTGGGGAGATTCATGGATTTACCCATATACTGGTAGAATACCTTTGGCATTGACTTGAGCATACAAATAACATGCAGATTGCGCTCCATTGCTTTAAGAATTACATTCGGGAAAGAAAAACCAGCTATCAAAAAGCAAATATTGTGCAGGAATGCCGTAGGGTATAACCTGCTCCAACAAATCAAACATAGTATCCGTAGACTTTTTGATACTTTCCTTCCTTAACTTGTAACCATTTGTGCGCTTATCGATATCCGGATTGATTTCATTTATACGGTTTTTCTTGTCTTTCGAACTTAACAAGGAAAATGCCAGTGGCAAAAATGTGTTCCCATCAGACCAGCCCAGGGTTAGCATGCGAAATCCGTTTAGATATTTTTTTCTTGCATGGTCACGAACATTGGCCAGCAGCTCCACGGTTTTACTGCGGCTACGGCTATATACAGAATCATCAATTATGAGCACTTTTGCCCGTTCCTCTGATGTGAGTATTGAAACGGTATCTTTGATCACCTGGGAGCTAACATTAGGAGAAACTTCCGCCAGTTATACCGTGAGGAATTTAGAAATCTATAGAATGAATCTTTTTCCGGGCTTTCTTCAGACCCTTTTGATTCGAGGAACTGAAATAGATTCTTGCCGATAAAAACCAGCATAAAAAGGGTTTTAAAAATCTGTATGCAGGAATATCCCTTTTCCTTTTTAAAATTAGATTTCCGCAATTTTTTATTGATTCGGAAGTTATTAAGAAAATTTTCAATGTTTGATTGTGTTTGATTTTCAATTGAATATTTTCCTGGTAAAATAGATGACATAAAACATCCCTTTCTTTTGGTATTTTGGTTGTTTTGGCTAACTCTATTTTACCAAAAGTAGGGGTGTTTTTGTTGTTTTTTATCGAAAAAACCCAATAAAATCAAGGGTTCAGAGCAATTTTTCATGTGAGAAAGTTGAGTTATATTAACTTAAAAAACCACTTTCTTGGGGGATTTGCCCCGGGTTTCATCTCCAGTGGACTATACCACTCTCGGAGATAATCAAAATCTTTATAAGGAGGGGGGGAAGGTTTGTTGTTCTGAAGAATTATCTTTTTGTCGGAAAGATTAAACGGTCTAAAATTTGAATTGGCGTATGCCCTTTGCAACATTAAAAATCCCCCCTTCTCCTTTGTTAACTTTATGTTAATATTATATTATTCAAATGTTAACGCATTGTTAATATTATGTCAATAAAATTAATAAAAAAGGACAGGTGGATTTCCCCTGCCCCTTACACATGAATTTGATTATGTTTCTACCCATCCATCCGTCTAAATCCGGATTCAAAGGCTTGCAAGTTTAAATCCCTCACGATACCCTGAAATAGAGATCCTATGACAGAGATAAAACACTCCCTGCCGAAAGGCAGCAGCCCGCTTCCCGCCAGGGCACCGGTCATCACCATATTTGCCGCCAGCGGGCTGCCGGCTTCCTTGGCCAGTTCCGTGGCGGGGAGCACATGCAGCCGGGGCGTCATTTTTTTAACCGCCTCTTCAACGCGCTCAGGGTCGGGATACCTGTGTTCGCCGGAAAGGCAGCCCAGGGGGTAGTTGGGGCGGTTGTTCATGATTACCACGGTTTCCGCACTGGCATAATCCAGCAGTACCCGCATGGTTTCCAGGGGCTCGAAGCCGGCCACCACGTGGGCCTGCCCCCTGGGGATAAGCGGTCCGCAGGGCCGGTTAAGGGATAGCCGAACATGACTCATCACCGAGCCTCCCCGCTGGGAAACACCGAAAGTTTCCCCTACCGCTACCCGGTAACCGGCTTGGACAGCCGCTGCTGATACCACCTGGGAGGCCAGCACGTTGCCCTGGCCGCCTACGCCGGTAATTATAATATTAAGTGGTTCTTTAACCACCTTATACCCCCCTTTCCACCATGATGGCGCCCTGCGGGCAAAGGGAGGCACAAACGCCGCAGCCGTTGCATACGGCCTCGTCTATGCGCGCCCTGCCCTTTTCTGCATCCCATACATTGGCCGGGCAGGCGAATACCCTGCTGCAAAACCTGCCGCAGCCGCAGGAATCCCCGATGCATTTATCTTCGTTCACGTAAACCCGGTCTTTTTGCTTGCCCCTGACCGCCGCCAGCACGCATGACCGGCGCAAAATCAGAACCCTGGGGCCTTCCTGCCTGAGCAGATCGTAAATAACTTCGATACTGGCCTCCACATCGTAAGGGTCCTGCACAATGTACGGCATGCCCACGCCCCGGATTATATCCTCCATAGGTACAGTATGGGCGGGCTCCCCCATGGCGGTATGCTGCCGCCCGGGATGTGGCTGGTGACCGGTCATGGCTGTGGTTTCATTGTCCAGAATTATGCACATAAAATTGGAATTATGATAACGGGCATTGATCAGGGCCGGTATGGCGGCATGGTAAAAAGTGGAGTCCCCCACCAGTGTCACCACGGGTTTGTCAAAACCAAACCGGCTGAGGTTGCCCATGCCCCCGGCCAGGCCTATGCCTGCCCCCATGCAGTGAACAGTTTGCAGTAAATAGTAGCCGGTCCTGGCCATGCCCAGAGTATAGCAGCCGATATCCCCCAGCACGATACCGCCCCGGCCATCCAGCTCCAGGGCCGCCCGGACCGCCCAGAACGAGGCCCGGTGCGGGCACCCGGCACAAAAGGCCAGTTCACGGTCCGGCATTTTATCCTCGAGTAAGGACAGGGCTTCCTGCTTATTGTCAATGGTGCCTGGCGAATAGTTTATCCCTAATATATTCCCAAGTGAAGCAGCCAGCACATCAGGATCCAACTCACCAATGCCGGGGCCGGCAGGACCGGCCACATGACCGGAGCGCTTGCCGTAAAATCTGACTTTCCCCGGCAGGCAACCGGCGGCCAGGGCCATAACATTATCCTCCACAAAGGGTTCCACCTCTTCGGCAAAAATCACCTCCGGTACCCTTTCCATATGTTCCAGCAGCAGGGCCTCAGGAAGCGGCCAGGTGGTACCCAGTTTCAATATTCCCGTGGTACCGCCCGCACCGAGCATTTCCAGAGCCTCCTGGGCATACATGTAACAGGGACCGCTGGCTATTACCAGCCTTTCGGGGTTTTCCGGCCCGGTGTAACTATTAAATGCACTGTCACAGACCAAATGGGCCGCCCTGGCCAGTTTGCTCTCCTGCCCGGCGTGAAGTTTGATGCCAAATGTTATCACCCGGTTTTCCCGGGTAAAATCCGGCTTGCGCTCCGGTCGCACCAGTTCTCCCAGCTCAACATCCCCGCTGGCATGGCACACCCGGGTGACGCAGCGCACCACCACCGGCAGTTCAAGTTCCTCGGACAGTGCAAAAGCCTCCCGGGTCATCTCCATGGCCTCCCGCACCGAAGAAGGCTCCAGCACGGGCAGGTGCTTGGCCTTGCAAAGGTTCCGGGAATCCTCCTCCCGGACGCTGGAATGGGCGTTGGGGTCGTCTCCCAGCACCATCACCATACCGCCCCGGCAGCCGGAAATGGCCAGTGCCCCGGCAAAATCCAGGGCTACATTCAGGCCGTCCGCCTTCATCACCACAAGGGATCTGAGCCCCGCAAAGGAGGCCGCAGCGACTCCCTCCATGGCTACCTTTTCATTAACCGACCACTCCGCGTAAAGATTAAATTGCTTGGCTACTCTGGACAGGGTTCCCAGCACCTCGGCGGTGGGAGAACCGGGATAGGAAGCCGCATAGGCCACTCCGGCTTCCAGGGCGCCCCTGGCAATAGCCTCGTTACCGGTAAGGGCTACTTTCACGCCTGCCTTCTCCTGACAGACTCCCGCTAAGCTCACTGGTTAATCCCTCCCCACTGGGTTTCCAGGTCCCGCCGGTATTTTTCCGGCAGGGTTATATACCCCGTATTGCCCAGGTCTTTCTCCAGCAGCGATAACACCCTCATTTTCTTACCCAGCGCCGCCCGTCTCAGCAGGGGCAACCTTTCCGGCGGATACTCCCGGATCTCGATTACGCCTTTTTGCAGCGCCAGATTAAATATATCCAGCCCTTTGCCGGTGCGTATTATTAAAGTGTTCCACACCGGATCGTGTTCTGTTGACCCCACGGAAATATCCGCATATTCAGAAGTACTGTCAAAACATGTATTACATGATTTTTTAATAAATGTCCTAATATCTTCCAACTGCCAGCTATATTTCCCTGCCCGGGTATAGGCCACCGGCCCTTCCACCGGAATATCCATTTTTACTATTTCTTCACCGCCGGTTTCCAGCTGTAAAAAGCCGTACAATTCAGGAGCAAGAGACCAAAAACAAAAGAGCCCCAATACCAGTCCAATCCCGCTGGATGAAGGATACTGCGGGCCGGGCAGGTTTCCCTGCTGGCTCTTCCTTACCGCCACAACCTGGCATGGCCTGCCCACCACGCCTATATCCGTCAGGCCGTCCCTTATCGCCCTGTTCAGCTCCAGCAGGCTGGGAACCCCGGTGTATTTGGAACCGGCGCAGCGTGCCACAGTATCGGCATCCCTGGCCAGTACGGGACGGGGGCTCTTTATATCACCGCCGGTCAGCACCGCAGATGATATCAGTCCTTCCCGCAGCGCCAGCCCGGTCAGGGCCGAAGCGGCGCCCCCATACTGAGCGCCCCCGGGTTTCCCGGTCAGAGCCCGGGCATAATAAATGCCGCTGAACAATCCCAGAGCTTGATCTTCCCTCTCCCGGCCAAAAACCGCCCGGTCCATGTTCCCTATGTTCGTAGGGGTTTTGGGACAGACCATGTAACAGGTGCCGTCTTCATGGCCGCATGGGTAAATAACCTTCACTCTGTCCCGGACGGTTTTTATATACGGGCAAAGACCAACGCAAATCCCGCAGGACGAACAGAGATCTCTGTCCATTACTTCCTTTTGCAACTGCTCCTGTCCCGGCATCCCGAACTCACATCCCCTCTCCATATTCGCATACTTCTATCCGGAAAATAATATTTTCATCTTCTTATGGTGCTGCAACAGCAGCATGGATGTCAGGTACCAATAACAGTGATAAAACATCGTAAAGAAAAACTGACACTAACCAAATTTCGCCCCGTTAACATGAATTCCTTTATATAGGCTGAAACATTCTACCAGCAAAGCTTGCGCGTCTGTATCTTCTATTGTCAGGCCTTCCCCGGCATTGATTTCACAACTCTTTTCCCCTGAAAATTATTGTCGAAATTTTCAACAATTTGATCTGGCAAGAGGACCAAATAAAGGAATTACTTGTTTTTATGTCGTATATTTATATTTATTTTTATTCAATAAAAACAATTTATAAAGGAGGTTTTATCGTGTTTCAAAAAAGAAAGGGGTTAATCTTTTTTTTGCTGCTGGTGTCTATAGCTATTCTGGCAGGAGGATGCGGCCAGAATAGTCAATCCATGATGGGTCAAGGCGACATGGTAAAGATAATGAGTGAAAAACCGGATTTAATGATGGGCGCCATGAGTTCCCCTGAAGCTCGTAAGTCCATGACCAGCATGATGAGCTCCGATAACATGCGGCCGGTAATGACAGATATGATGAAGGCTCCTGAAATGCAAAAAAGCATGGTCCAGATTATGAGCAACAAAGAAATGCAACAAGCAATGGTTAAGGTCATGTCCGACCCGGCTATGAAACAGACCATGATTGACATAATGGCCGACCCGGCCATGAAAGACACCTTTATGGCCATGATGAAAGACTCCCGGCTGATGCCAATGGCCCAGGAAGCTATGCATAAATAATAAGTCGAAAAAAGCATGAGAACTCTTTTTACGGGGAGTTCTCATGCTTTTTCATAGGGGTAATATGATCCCGTGTCCCGGGATAGCCTGAAGAGATTTAAAATGTTACTAAGCACAAATAAGATAATCCAAATAAAAAACCGGAGGTGAAAGCATTGAAGAAATTTGTTACGATTTCACTATTAATATTTCTTTTCCTGATTAGTGGAAACATCGCTCTAGCAGCTGAGAATGACCACTCAGGACATTCCGGCCCAAGTACAGACATTCAATCTGGTGAACATTCAAGTCATGATGCTACTCTCCAACAAAGTAATGATGTTATCCAGCCAAGCCATAGCGAGCATCAAAGCAATGAACCATCTCAAAGCAGCACCGGACACGGGCAAAGCCAAGGAACCAGTTCCCCGGAGCACAGTTCCCATGACGGACAAGCCCAAAACCAAAATTCCGAAGCACATGACGGTGGGCACGGTGTCAAGGAAGTAAAAGAAGTTAACATCAAACCCTGGGTTTATGCATTCCTGGCGTACACTGCCGGCGTTCTACTCCTGGCACTCATTTTAAAGAAAGGAAGGGGTAAAAATAATGAACTGGTTAGCTAGAATATTAAAAAGCAGCCTCTTCCCCGGAGTCTTGCAGTGGCCCACAGCCTTTGTCTTTGCAGTTATTATTTATCAGCTTCTCTATGGTCCTGATTCCAGCTCCAAAAACTTCGGCACTTCAATGACATGGGTCCTGTGGTGGCCGATTATACCTCTTATATTCTTCATCTTAGGGCGGATGTGGTGTGCCATTTGCCCTTTTGCGACGCTGAGCGATATCATCCAGAAGTTCTTTGGAAACAACAGGCCTGTTCCACAGTTCCTGAAAAAATACGGAATCTGGATCATCGATGCGCTATTTCTTTTGATCACATGGGCCGACCATGTATTTGGCATCGTTGATTCCCCAAGAGGCTCAGGCATTTTATTACTAATGATTATTGCAGGCGTAATCACAATGGGAGCGTTTTTTGAGCGCAGGGCCTGGTGCAAATACCTGTGCTTCCTCGGAGGCGTGGCCGGCAATTATTCCCGCTGCGGCTCTATAGATATCACCGCCGATCCCAAGAAGTGCACAACCTGTAAGGTCAAGGCATGTTTTAATGGTAATGAGCAAGTTGCAGGCTGCCCAATGTTTGGAATGCCGCGAACAATTGGTTCGGAAACCTGCAACCTGTGCGGGAATTGCTTTAAAACCTGTCCAAACAACTCCGTAGTCGCCAAAGTTAGAGTGCCCAGTAGCGGTCTTTGGTTAATAAACACGCCAAGACTTTCCGAAAGCTCATTAGCCATAGTAATTATGAGTATTGTATTTGTCCAAAACGCAACCATGCTTGAGGTATGGGCAAAGGCCCAGTCCCTGGTTGAAACTGTTCTGGGTACTTCCAACTATGGCGTTATATTCACAATGATCTTTTCGGTGGCCGTTTTAAGTACTATCGGCGCAATGGCAATAGCATCAGGAATAAGCTCTTTTCTAAACAAAGAAAGTCTAATTGATAATTTTGCCAGGTTTGGCTATGCTTTTATACCACTGGACCTTGCCGCCCACATGGCGCATAACCTGTTCCACTTGCTGGCTGAAGGTAAAAATGTTATTTACACAGCTATGGCCCTGTTTGGAATCAATGTTTCAGGCAGCAACGCGATACTGGACGTCTCTACGATTTCCGCGCTGCAATATATCCTGCTCGGAGTGGGAACCATCGGTTCCATTGTGGCAGCCTTAAAGCTCAACAAGGGTAGACCTTTAAATGGTGTTATACCGATACTTGCTTTAATCATCGCATTCCTTCTGGTGAACATATATTTGTTCTTGCTGCCGATGAGCCATCGGGTATAAACCCCAAATATATTGTACGAAATGACAGCAACCACGTTCAACAGAGAAACCCCCGCAAGAGGGGGTTTCTCTTGTTTTTTTGGACCCAAACATCCGGCTGCCTAATGCAAGGGCTGATCACTCCCGTCAGTAACCACCGTTACCACCTCGCCGGGATTTCTAATGATATCACCGGGATCGGCGGTAAAGATTATCCCTTCCTTCCCTGTCCACTCTACTGACGTTCCAGTTTCCTCAAGAAGGCTAAAATCCAGCAGGTTCTGATCCACCTCGTCGCTGAGCGGGGGGCCATAGGCCAGCCTGAACATTTCCGCCATTTCGGAAATGAGGGGAAATCTGGGGTTCGTACCGGTAACCTGATCGTCAAAAGCCTCCTCCGCCATAGCCGGGAGCAGGGAGGCGAATTTCTCCGGCTCAACCCCCAGACCGGCTATGGTGTCGGGTATTTCAAGCCCTCTCAGCAGACCTCGCACGGCCTCAATCAGAGATTTAACCCCCTCTGCGGGCGTCCGGGCAGGAAAACCCAGGTAAGAAGCTATTTGGCGATACTTCTCCGGAGCCTGAAAATATTCATACTGTGGATACGAGGTGAATTTTTTCGGGAGACTGGCATTGTAGGCGATTACATAGGACATCAGCACCGCATTGGCCCGGCCATGGGAGATTTTGAATTCAGCCCCTAGTTTGTGAGCGAGGCTGTGGTTTATGCCCAGAAAGGCATTGGTAAAGGCCATGCCGGCTATGCAGGAAGCGTAATGCATTTTTTCCCTGGCCTCCCGGTCCGCCGGATTCTTGTATGAGCGCAGCAGGTATTTGTAAACCAGTTCCACCGCCTTTAAGGCCAGGGCATCGGTATACTCCGAGGCCATCACGGAAACATACGCTTCCAGGGCATGGGACAGCACATCCATGCCGGTGTCTGCGGCCACCCGGGGGGGCATGCTCATGGCGAAGCCGGGATCAATGATAGCCACATCCGGAGTCAGTTCATAATCCGCCAGCGGATATTTAATATGCCTGCCATGGTCGCTGATTACAGCAAAGGCAGTAACCTCCGAGCCAGTGCCGCTGGTGGTGGGAATGGCTATGAGACGGGCCTTGCGGCCCAGCTTGGGATATTTGTAGGTCCGTTTACGGATATCCATGAATTTAAGTTTCAGGAATTCAAATTCAACTTCCGGATGCTCATAAAAAAGCCACATGGTCTTGGCCGCATCGATGGGAGAGCCGCCTCCCAGAGCAATTATGGTGTCCGGCCTGAAATCCTTCATGGCGGCACAGCCCCGGCGCACGGTTTCCACCGAGGGGTCGGGCTCTACATCGTTGAATACCTCTACAGCTACGTGATTGTTCCTTCTGTGCAGATGATGCATCACCCTTTCCACCATCCCCAGTTCTTGCACCACCTGGTCGGTTACTATAAAAACCCGGTTGATACCGGGAAATTTGCTCAAATACTGCACAGCTCCGGCAGCAAAATATATTCTTTCCGGCACCCTGAACCACTGTATTTTGTCCCGCCTGCGGGCCACCCTCTTAATATTGATCAGATTATCCACGCTAACATTGGAGGTGGTGCTGTTGCTGCCCATGGAGCCGCAGCCCAGGGTAAAGGAAGGCACGTTAACATTGTAAAGGTCCCCAATGGCTCCGTGGGTGGAGGGCGAATTGATAATAATCCTCCCGGTCCTGATGCGGTTGTAAAATTCTTGAATCACCTGCTCGTCTTCGGCGTGAACAACCGCCGAATGGCCGAGTCCCCCGAATTCAACCACCTTTTCGCAAAGGATAATCCCCTCATGATAATCGTTCACTACGTAGCATGACAGTATGGGGCTTAATTTTTCCATAGACAGAGGATGCCCTGGTCCCACCCCCGCCAGTTCCGCCACCAGCACCCTGGTACCCGGCGGCACATCCATACCGGCCATCTCCGCTATTTTTTCGGCTGGCTGGCCGACAATATCCGCATTGAGCGAGCAGGATGGTCCGGCTTCCCCCGGTGAAACAAGCCCCTCCAGTTTTTTTATCTCTTCCGGCCGGAGAAAATAACAGCCGTTTTCTTCCATTAATTCTCTGACCAGCCCGGCAACCTCCCGATGTATCACTATCGACTGCTCCGAGGCGCAAATCAGCCCGTTGTCAAAAGTTTTGCTCATGATCAGGTCCGTTACGGCCCTTTTTAATTTAGCGCTTTTATCAATATAACATGGAACATTGCCTGGACCCACCCCCAGGGCCGGCTTTCCGGTGGTATAGGCAGCCCTTACCAGCCCGGCGCCCCCGGTGGCGATGATGGTTGCCACACTGGGGTGCTTCATCAGGTAGCTGGTGGCGTCAATACCCGACACCTCCAGCCAGGAAATACAATTTTCCGGGGCTCCCGCCTTCACCGCAGCCTCCAGCATGACACTGGCTGCGGCGGTGCTGCAGGCCCGTGCCCCCGGGTGGAAGCTGAATATGACGGGGTTCCTTGTTTTCAGGCAGATCAGGGCCTTGAACATGGTGGTGGAAGTGGGATTGGTCACCGGCACCACCGCCGCCACTACCCCCAGAGGCTCCGCCACTTCCAGGTAGTCTTCCTCCTCATTTTCCCGGACAATACCCACTGTCTTGGCGTACTTGATGCTGTGGTAAACAGCCTCGGTAGCGAAAATGTTTTTGGTTATTTTATCTTCGTAAACACCCCGGCGGGTTTCCTCCACCGCCAATTTGGCCAGTTCCATGTGTTTTTCCAGTCCGGCTACGGCCATGGACTGCACTATCCTGTCCACTTGCTCCTGATCGAAGGACATGAAATCCCTGGCCGCTCGCACCGCCCTTTCCACCAGGGCGTCAATTTCCGGAAAGGACTGCCCGGACTTCTGCCCTGCCTTTGCTTCGCCCAATACAGACACCTCCGCTGCTATTGTAATTGCTATTTCCATTATTCCACGGCAATACTTTAATATGCCCTGATTTAATTCAGGACGTTAGCATGCGAAAATCAGGTCAGAAAAGCAGTGTGTTCCAGTTGAGAAATACTATAACTGTTACAAGAGGAGAATGGCCATGAGGGGTTTAGGTAAAAATAAGATGGGCGATTAAGCAAAGATGAGTCAGGGGACGGTTCTCTGACTTACTTCTTGTAAAGAATGAGTCAAAGAACCGTCCCCTGACTCATTTCCGGGAGGTAATGTGGATGGGTACCATGTGTCCGGTATGTAACGGCCTGATGGAACAGGGGCCGCTATGCAGCAGTTGCGGGGCCGAGATGCAGGACGCCGGGCTGGTGACAGATTACCTGGGGCCCTACAGCCCTTACTTTCACACCTCGTTTGAAGCGCCCTGCTGCCTGCACCTCTTTACCTGCCCCCGCTGCGGGGAAGATAAAAGGATAGCCGTAAAGTTGATTAATATCTGAATGGTTAAATATATTTCTCCAACTCATCCCAGTTTTCCAGTATCCCCAGGGGATCATATTTAAGCAATTCCTCCACCGGGGCCATGCCCCAGGGGACACCAATTATACCGGTGCCGGCGCTGCGGCCGGACTCCATGTCGAAATGGCTGTCGCCAACAAAGAGGGCGTTGGCGGGCTGCACATTCAGCACCTCCAGCGCTTTCAGCACCGGATCGGGAAGCGGCTTGTGCTTTTCCACATCATGCGCTGTAATGATCACATCCAGGTAGCGGTCCAGCCCGGTCAATTCCACGGTCCTAATAGTGCCGGGCCTGCCCTTGGAGGTTACCAGGCCGGTTTTCAGGCGCCTTGCTCTTATACCCTCCAGCATTTCCAGGGTACCTGGATACAACCTGGTATATTTGTCGTGGTCCCGGTTGAAACATTGCTGGTAGAGTTCAATAAATTTTTCCTCCCCATTGCCCGCGAAATGTCTGGCAATATCCTTTAAACCCCTGCCGATCCAGCGCATGACATCATCATTGCCCCAGGGCAGCCCCATTTCGGTGAAAACCTCAAGATAGTTGTGGCGAATAAAATCCAAAGAGTCGGAAAGAGTGCCGTCCAAATCGAACAAAACAGCCAGAGTGTCGTTTTTTCCAGAAGTCATATTAATCACCTTATCTCCGTAAAAATAACAATATCATTTTACCACATAAATGCTGCTAGAAATATCCACCGGGTACTGCGTATAAAAAGAAGACCGGGGATAAAGGTTTTTTAAAGACTCATATAGAATTTTGCCAGTATAGGAAAGGGGAGAAGGAATGTCCCCTAATTATAGGCTGAGGGAAATAATGCAAGGAGCTGAGCAATATGCCCATAAGCAAAAAGGTGGAGAAATTTTTATCCGGAGCCTCCTTTATTCGCAAAATGTTTGAGGAAGGCGAAAGGCTTAGAGCGATACACGGGGCAGACAAGGTTTACGATTTCACCCTGGGCAACCCCAACATGGAGCCGCCGGAACGATTCCGGGAAGAGCTGAAAAGGCTTGCTCTGAACCCCGTCCCGGGTATGCACCGCTACATGAGCAACGCCGGCTATACAGAAACCAGGGCCGCAGTAGCGGAAGTATTAAGGGAACAAAACAGCCTGCCCTTCGGCCCCGAACATATCATAATGACCGTGGGCGCCGGAGGGGCGCTGAATGTGGTATTGAAAACACTGCTGGACCCCGGTGACGAGGTTATAGTTATTAAACCATATTTCGTGGAATACAGGTTTTATATAGACAACCACGGCGGAAACGTGGTGGAGATAGCCAGCACAACGGATTTCAAGCCCGACCTGAACGCCCTGGCAGCCGCCATAACTACCAGAACCAAAGCCGTGCTCATAAATTCTCCCAACAACCCTACGGGTGTGGTTTATGACAAAGATGACCTGGACGCCCTGGGACGGCTGCTAAAGGAAAAAGAAAAGGAACTGGGCAGCACCATATATGTCATATCAGATGAACCTTACGCCAAAATCGTTTATGACGGTGTACAGGTGCCGAGCATATTTTTATCCATAGAAAACAGCATAGCGGTCACCTCGCACAGCAAGGACCTGGCCCTGCCGGGTGAGCGCATTGGCTACCTGGCCGTCAGCCCGGGAATCAGTGATTTGGAACTGATGCTGGAAGGCCTGGTATTTGCCAACCGTACCCTGGCTTTGTAAATGCTCCGGCCCTGATGCAGCGGCTGGTGGCCGGTCTGCAGAGGGAAACCGTAGATTTAGAGGCATACCGTGAAAAAAGGGATCTGCTATACAATCACTTGACCTCCCTTGGCTTTGAAATGGTTAAACCTAAGGGGGCCTTTTACCTGTTTCCCAAATCTCCCCTGGCTGATGATATGGAGTTTGTAAATATAGCCCAAAAGTACAATATACTCCTGGTTCCCGGCGGCGGATTCGGTATGCCGGGCTATTTCAGAATAGCTTACTGCATAGACAGGCAGATTATTTTAAATTCACTGCCTGCCTTTACTAAACTGGCCGAAGAACTGGGAATGATTCCAAAATAGAAACAAACCCAATTAAAATTTTTAACCACATCAAACAAAGGCAACTGCTGCCCTGGTATCAGGTACTTGCAGCTGCCTTATACGTTTATTAGCCCACATCAAACCCGTTGCCGGTTACAGATAAACCGTAAATTTCCGGGAGTATTAATCCTCCATCAAAAGTAGCAGTTTCTCATGGATATGAAGGTTTAGTTGTCCCATCACTTTGCGCAGTGATTTAGGGTCATCAAGAATAAAATTATCTTCCCAGCGCTCCAGTAAATAGGATATGAATTCCAGGTAACCGTTAGCCAGGGTAAGGGTATAAAGTTCCCGGTACCTGTTGTTCTCCGGCTGGCACTTGCTATCCTGGGTATCTTTATGGGTCAGTTTAAAGTTTCCCAGCTTCTTGTCATCCCGGGTCCAGGATACAATCCCGTCTACTGGAAGCACATCCCTTCCGCAGGTATCACAGATAAACTTGGACAATGAGAACCCCTCCCTCAGTCCTATACCGGTATGTTCTCTTAATCTGTTTTGAGGCCGGTATGTTTATTATTTTTTACTATAGTAACTGCAACAGCAATATTAAGAAGTACCAGCGGGCAGGTATGTCCACGTTTCCCCTTGCCGCGTATGACATTTTAAATCTGTCCGACTTCAAATTCCATTATATATTCATAGATTAGCACTGGCAATAAATATATTAAACAAAAAATTAGCCGCTCGAAACAAATAATGGTGCAAAAACCAACCAGGAGAATCTATGGCAGTGATATAAGTAGCAGGTAATAATACCCCAGCGGGAGGAAAAAAGGTATCAACCTGAGAATACTAGAAGTATCTAACGGAAAGAAGGCTGTAATAACTTTGAGAACCTGGTTTATCGAAGACGCCGGGGGCGGATGCCGGGCATTTTCCGAAGTAGTGGTGCTGGTGTCCGAAAGTCCCGTAGAATCATACACGGCCCGCGTCCCTTTGACTTGGGACGGCGGGGAAAGTCTCGAGGAGGTAGTCTGCAGGGCAGTAATAGAAATGATGGAAAAGGCTGGTGTAAGCAGGAACGACCAACTACTGGTATGTTCCGGGAACATATTTCACGGCCTGCATGCCTGGTTGACGGAGAATAATTACAACTGGGAATATGCCCGGATGGACGGTCTGGCCCATGATATAGCGGAAGATGCATTTTACAGCCAGATTTTGAAGGCCGGTTTCCCGCCGCACATCAAATTAACCGAGCGTAATTACAGGGATTTTTACAGGGTACTGGAAAAATGGATTATGGAGGATGAATCCAGGCTCTCCTATCTGAAAGACCGTTTGGTACGGCAGAAGCCGGTTGAAACCAGATACGTGCTAAAGGGAAACGGCGCCCGTAAGCTACGCTGCTGCGGCTGCAAAAAAAATATACTGCCTTACACTCCGGTGGTAGAATTTAAAGCCCGCCAGGATGGCAAAAGGGTTAGAAAGTGTTACCACCCCGACTGCTCACCAGTGACTCCTCTGAAAAACAAACTAAAAGCAGCCACCGGAAAAGTAAACGGCACTGCCCGGGAAGGGCTTATGGCCATCTGCCGGAAGGAAACAAGCTGTGGGATTTGCAATCTCAACATCGCCCCGGATAACCAGGCTTTTCACGTATACCTGGATGGCAAGCTAGTAGTCTGCCACCCCGGCTGTGCATCGGTAGAGTATAAGCAGGAGACCTGATTACCTGCTGCAAATAAGCTGGGGCTTGAATCCAAGATAATCCGCGCTAACCAGATAAAAATTAATCCCCCACAGGCTTTCCGGCAAGCTGTACCGGCAGGCCCGGGCGTGCAGGTGACCGTACACAACAGCTTTAACCCCGTATTTGAGGAAAAGCTCTACAAAACCGCTGTACTCGTGTTTTTCATTGGTGGGCATATAATGCATCATGGCGATGATTTCCTTTGCCCCTGCCGCGCTTTTCAGGGAATTCTCCATGCGAATCAGTTCCCTGTTATATATTTTCTGATCCTCTTCTTTAAAAAATGAGCCGTTAGGGCACAGCCAGCCCCGGGAGCCGCAGATGGCCAACTCCCCAAACCGCACATGGTCGTTTTGTATCAACTGTATGTTGGGAGGCATCGCTTCCCTGGTTCGTGATATAGATTGCCACCAGTAGTCGTGATTGCCCTGCACCGCCACTATATGTCCTGTAAGCATGGCCAGGTATTGCACATCGCATTGCATCTGATCCAGCCGCATGGACCAGGAAATATCTCCCGGCACCAGCACTATGTCATTTTTATCGACGGTTTGCAGCCAGTTATTATATATTTCCTGGGCGTGATCCGTCCACCTCTCATCCAAGTCCGACATGGGTTTGTACTCAATGGCATTCCAATTGTCCGGGTCGGGACTGGTAGTAAAGGACAGGTGCAGATCACTGATGGAATATATATTCATTATATCCCTCCGGTAAAACCCTGTTATTTACATTAAATTAATAATATCATAAATCGGGGACATTCCTTCGTGAAATTGTTCAAAGCAAGGAATTATAGATAACATAAATTGGGGACATTCCTTCACAAGATTATTAAGAAGTAAAGAATTTTAGATTACCTAAGAAGGTGTGTCCCCATACCTTAGACAGGTGTGTCCCCATACCTTATTCGGCAACTGTAGACTCCCTGACAAAAAACTATGGTATAACTCCTGCTTGATCCTGAATTTTGAGACGGGGTGTGGAAATTGAATAAATATAAACTGGTAACCGTGGTAGAAACCCAGGAACATGCCTATGTCAGGATGTTTATAAATGATACGCTGGTTAATCCCGAAGGTTTGCTCCGTCTGAAGCATGCTGAACTGGACCAGCTTTTCAAGGATCTGTTCAAAGCCTCCAGAGGCCACTGTATTAAATGCCGGTGTCTTCACCCCTAATGGGTTGGCATCTGCTTTCCCCGGAAGATTAAAAAGGGATGGAACGAATCTCCCATCCCTGGTCGTTCAAAACGAACAGCAACCCCGATGGTGACGGATCAGCGCATGTTCTACCCCGTCTGCACTGGGGCTTACCCGTGAATCAGCGCCGGCAGGCAGCGGGTACATACCCAAAGGCTCTCCCCGGCACTGCGGCAAGGCATTATTGGCAGTTCATCCTCATTCCTACCGCAGCGAAAACATTTTTGAGGAATATAATTCCTCGGGTTACTTTGCGTGTGCTTGTGTACCGCCTCCTCGGAGAACTCCTCCGCTTCCCTCTCCTCAACGGTCAGCGCCCCTTCCGGGCAGGTTCCTATACAAAAGCCGGCTCCGTCACACAATTCCTCTTTAATTACCCTGGCCTTGCCGTCCCTTATTTCAATAGCACCCTCGGCGCAGGGGGATACGCACAAACCGCAGCCAGTGCATTTTTCCTCATCAATTCTCACTATGGGCCGTTTTGCTTTAGCCATCGTATAATCCCTCCGGTTTGTATTTTATAACAATTATAATGTTCTGGCAGCTGAAATTCTATAAGCATTACCATATACCCGGTGTGATTTACAGCACACCGGGCGTTTGTCCGCTGCACCCCTGTAATTTCACAACCATACAGCACTTGCAGGAAAATGCATGCCTCAATATATTATTGTTCATATTCCTGAAGGAAAAATAGAATAAATATAGAAAAATAACAGAGATAAATTATTAAAAAATTCCGATTCAATGTTTGGGAGGTCTTTTAGTTGTATACGATTCCAATTAACAAAGCGGATTCTATGAAAAAGAAACCGCTGGATAGCGAGCTGACCTTTGGCACCAAGTTTACCGACCACATGTTTGTAGTTGATTACTCCGTCGCAGACGGCTGGCATAACCCCCGCATAGAACCATACGGCCCCCTGAGCCTGGAACCGTCTACTATGGTTCTACACTATGGACAGGCCATTTTCGAGGGCATGAAAGCATACAGGAGAGCGAACGGCAAGATAGGTATTTTTAGGCCACGCTCCTACCTGGCCCGCCTGAACCGTTCCGCCGAGCGGATGTGCATCCCTCAAATCGACGAGGAATTGGTGTTTCAGGGATTGATCAAATTGCTCCAACTGGAACAGGACTGGGTCCCGGGCTCCAAGGAAACCTCCCTTTACATCAGACCCTTTATCATTGCCACCGACCCCTACCTGGGTGTGCGGCCTTCCCACACTTACAAGTTCATGATCATACTGTCGCCAGTAGGAGCTTATTATCCGGAAGGCTTTCAACCCGTTAAAATAATGGTCACGGATAAATACGTCCGTGCGGTGCGGGGCGGTATTGGCCACGTAAAAACCCCGGGCAACTATGCCGCCAGCATTCTGGCCGCCGAAGAAGCCAAAAAGAAAGGCTATACCCAGGTGCTCTGGCTGGACGGAGTGGAACTGAAATATATCGAAGAAGTGGGCACCATGAATATATTCTTTGTCATCGGCGATCAGGTTATTACACCTCCCCTGGAAGGTAGCATTCTTGGCGGCATGACCCGGGAATCTGTGCTGCAGGTAGCGCGGAAATGGGGACTGGACACCGTGGAACGCCGCCTCTCCATTGACGAGGTGATGGAAGCTTCCCACAACGGCACGCTGAATGAAATATTCGGCACCGGCACCGCCGCCGTGGTATCGCCGGTCAACGAGTTGAACTGGCGGGACGAAATAATAGTACCCGGCAACGGCGGCGTGGGCGAACTCTCGCAGAAATTTTACGATTACATCACCGGTGTGCAGTACGGACTGCTACCCGATGAATTCAACTGGGTCGTGGAACTGTAATAAATGCGACAGGGGACGGTGAAACCGTCCCCTGTCGCATTTTGTCGTACTGCCGCAGTCAGGGAGAGCATTTTGCGCATATTGACCTGAACAGTGTTGTGCTTAAATAACGGTCACCGCGGTCGGGCAGTATAACTACAATGTTGCCTGATTCCATTCTCCCGGCCACCCGCAAAGCCCCGGCCACTGCCGCGCCGCTGGACATACCCACAAATATTCCTTCCCTGGTAGCAAGCAGCCTCGCGGTTTCGAAGGCTTCATCGTCTTCAACGGTTATTATTTCGTCCAGCATATCGGGATGGTATATTTCCGGCACTATGGCCTCCTCCATGTTTTTCAGGCCCTGTATAGCGTGGCCCTTCACGGGTTCAATGCCGATGACCCTGATGCCGGGGTTTTTCTCTTTAAGATATCTGCCCGTACCCATCAACGTGCCGGTAGTCCCCATGCCGGCAATAAATACTTCAATCAATCCTTTTGTTTGGGAATAAATTTCCGGCCCGGTCGTTTCGTAATGGGAAAGTGAATTATTATCGTTTTGAAACTGATTGGGCATATAATAACTTTTAGGCTGGTTGTTAATAATCTTATGTGCTTTCCTGATGGCGCCGTCGGTGCCCTCTTCCGCAGGTGTAAGTATCACTTCGGCGCCATAAGCCTCAAGAATGCGACTTCTCTCCATACTGACACATCCGGGTACCACAAGCATGACCCGGTATCCTTTTGCGGCCCCGATCATGGCTATGGCGATACCGGTATTCCCGGAGGTTGGCTCAAGGATTATTTTTTCTCTGGTTAGCTCGCCTGATTCCTCAGCCTTTTTGATCATGTAATAGGCGGGCCGGTCCTTTATCGAGCCACCCGGGTTGCATCCTTCCAACTTCCCGAATATCCTGACCGTAGAATTAGTATTTAATGTTTTTAATTCAACAAGCGGTGTATTTCCAATGGCAGATAGTATATCCATTTTATCGCCTCCACTGAAAGTATGCATACCAAAACAGTAATTCTGTGTTCCGGCGGAATCTTCCTGCCGGCTGAGGGGTTTTTGATGCTTTTATATTGCCGCAGGAAAGTTCCGGAAAAATTTATAGAGGTACTTGACAAATATAACGGAATTAAAATAATATATTCATATAAACTATACCTTTTCAGTAAACATTTCAAGCAGGGTATTTAAAATGAGATTAAATCAAGCAACAGACTATGCTATGCGGGCGATTTTGTACCTTTCAGGACTGCCCTACGGGCAGGTGATTGAGGCAAAATTGATATCTGAAGAGGAGCGCATACCGATTCGCTTTTTGCTGAAAATTCTGCGGCTACTCATCCAGGCGAACATTGTGCAGTCCCACCGGGGGGTTAACGGGGGTTATTCCCTGGCAAAGCCTGCTTCGGCAATAACAATGCTGGATGTGGTAGAGGCGGTGGAAGGTCCAATTGCCATTAACCGCTGCCTGCATTCCCCCGAAGAGTGCAACAAATTTTTTAGCAAACATTGCCCGGTACACGAAGCACTGTTTGAAATGCAAGAATGCATGAAGGAACATCTCGGCCGCTACAACTTTCAAATGCTCCGGGAGCGGGTGAAATAATTTTCACCCTTTATTTACAAATCATTGTGCACCAATTTGGTATACATTATTTTTTTACCCTAATGTATACCCATTAAGTATACTATTAAAGGAGGAGCTTGATTTGGCAGTATGTATTTCCGCTGACAAGGTACTTAACGATTTTCTGTTATCAAGGAGCAACGTGGAGACTTCATTTAACCGGGTTCCCGACCAGGCGGTGAAATGCGGTTTCGGCATGCAGGGAGTGTGCTGCCGACTTTGTTCCAACGGCCCCTGCCGGATCACCCCAAATTCTCCACGAGGTGTATGCGGGGCAACACCGGACACCATGGTTGCCAGGAATTTTCTGCGGGCGGTGGCGGCCGGAGCAGCCTGTTACCTGCATATTGTGGAAAACGCCGCCGTTAATTTAAGGGAGATTGGCCGGGGCAATTCCGATCTGCCCCTGAAGGGAACCACTCTCTTGCATGAACTGGCAGACCGCCTGGCCATAAGCGGCAAGGACATAAATGAAAAAGCAGCCGGCCTGGCAGACAGGGTGCTGGAGGACCTGTACCGCCCCCGTAGTGAAAAGATGCAACTGGTTGAAAAGCTTGCCTACGGGCCGCGCTTTGATAAGTGGTGTGAACTGGGCATTTTGCCCGGCGGAGCAAAATCCGAGGTTTTTGACGCCCTGGTCAAGACCAGCACCAACCTGTCCAGTGATCCCCTGGATATGCTGCTCCATTCCCTGCGCCTGGGCATTACCACCGGGTTATACGGCCTGGCCATGACCAACCGGATTAACGACGTCATCTGGGGAGAGCCGGAAATCAGGACGGCGAGAGTCGGTTTCGGCGTGCTGGATCCGGATTATATCAACATTATGGTCACCGGGCACCAGCACTCCCTGGTGGGAATCTTACAAGATTCCCTGTTGTCTCCGGAAGCCGCCGCAACAGCCGGGAACGCAGGAGCGAAGGGCTTCAGGATTGCCGGCTCCACCTGTGTGGGCCAGGATATGCAGCTGCGTGGTGCGCACTGCACAGAGATTTTCGCAGGCCAAACCGGAAACAACTTCACCTCCGAGGCCCTGGTGGCCACCGGCGCCATAGACCTGGTGGTGTCAGATTTCAACTGCACCCTGCCGGGCCTGGAAACGGTTTGCGAGCAAATGCGGGTGCCGCAGATCTGCCTGGATGACGTGGCAAAAAAACAAAATGCCGATTACCTGCCCTTTGATATAAGGAATAGCCGGGCTATAGCCGGGAAAATAATGCGGGCCGCAGCGGACAGCTTCGCCGCCAGGCGCCAGGACGTTGTTATTAACGTACCCTCCCACGGCTACGACGATGTACTCACCGGGCTGAGCGAAAAAACACTGAAGAGCTTCCTGGGCGGCAATTATAAACCCCTGATAGACCTCATTGCCGCCGGCGAAATCAAAGGCATAGCCGCGGTGGTAGGCTGCTCAAACCTGACCGCCAGAGGACATGACGTGTTCACCGTCGGGATGACCAGGGAGTTAATCCGCCGCGACATCATAGTGCTGTCGGCAGGCTGCACCAGCGGCGCCCTGGAAAATGTGGGTCTGATGTCCCCGGCGGCAGCGGAACTGGCAGGGACAAAACTGAAAGCAATCTGTCTGAAGCTGGGAATCCCACCGGTGCTGAATTTCGGCCCCTGCCTGGCCATAGGCCGGCTGGAAGAGGTGGCTGCAGATATAGCCGCAGAAATGGGAGTTGACCTGCCGCAGCTGCCCCTGGTAATCTCCGCGCCCCAGTGGCTGGAGGAACAGGCACTGGCGGACGGGGCCTTCGGCCTTGCGCTGGGTCTCACCCTGCACCTGGCCATTCCACCCTTTATCACCGGCAGTGAACTGGTGACAAAGGTGCTGACCGGGGATCTGGAGCAAATCACCGGCGGAAGAGTAATTGTCAACGGCGATATTAATTCGACGGTTGACCAGTTGGAAGCTGTGATCAATACCAAAAGAGCGGGCCTGGGCCTGTAAGGGGTGAATAAACATGAAGAGGATTTTTATTAAGCCGGAGCTGTGTGCCGGGTGCAAAAACTGCCAGGTGGCCTGCCTGGCCGAACACAGTCCCACCAGCTCGGTATGGCTGGTGAATCTGTCCGACCAGAGCAGCCAACCCCGCAACTCTGTCCGGTTGAATGACCAAAACAGGCCCGTACCACTGACCTGCCGGCACTGCAGCGAGCCGGAATGCGTCACGGCCTGCATGACCGGGGCGCTATCAAAGGATCCCGTGACCGGCCTGGTACAGCATGACCCGGAAAGCTGCGCCGGATGCTGGATGTGCGTAATGTCCTGTCCTTTCGGTATGATTGCACCGAAAGCCGGGGAGAGAAAGATCGCCGTAAAATGCGATTTCTGCGCTGGCCGGGAAATGCCCCGCTGCGTTGAGGCCTGCCCCACCGGGGCGATTACACTGGTTGAAATTTCTCCGACCCATGCGGTTGCAGCAGTACCCGAACGGTCACCAGAGGGGGGAATACAGTGAATTACTTGATTTTAGGCGCCAGCGCCGCTGGATTGAGCGCTGTAAAGGCAATTCGCCAGTCTGACGGCAGGGGAAACATCACCGTGCTTTCCCCTGACCGTTTTATATACTCGCGCTGCCTGCTGCCGGATATCATATCCGGCAGCAGGGACGCCACAGCAGCCCGCTTTGTACCTGTGGACTTTATGGAGAAATTCAATGTCCGCTGGTTTGGCGGGGTCAAGGCCACAGGGCTTCTTGCGGAGGAAAAGACAGTAATGGCGGACACCGGAGACAGCTTTTACTTCGATAAACTGCTCATTGCCACCGGGGCATCGGCTTTCCTGCCGCCGGTGGAAAACATCCGCCGGGCTCATCAAGTATACAGCCTACGCAATTTGGAGGACGCCGGGGCCATTATCAAGGCTGCCGAAAGATGCCGGCAGGTGGTGGTCATGGGTGGCGGCCTAATCGGAGTAGACATTGCCATAGCATTAAATGAAAAAGGACTCTCCGTGACCATCGTGGAGGCAGCCGCCCATATCCTGCCCTTGCAGCTTGATCAAAAAGCTGCGGTACGTTACGAAGATATCATTCTAGAGCGGGGCATTGATATTATCACCGGGGAAATGGCAACAAAGATAATGCTTGACGGTAAGGAAAATGTAACAGGTGTGCAACTTAAAAGTTCACGGGTGGTTCCCTGCGGCATGGTGGCTTCCGCCGCCGGAGTCAGGCCCAATGTGTCCTTTTTAGAAGGCACGACCGTTGATGTGGGCCGGGGGGTAAGGGTGAACGAATATCAGGATACATCCCTTCAGAATATCTACGCCGCCGGAGATGTTTGTGAATCCTTTGAAGCCTTTTCCGGACAGATTACCACAACCCCCATCTGGCCGCTGGCAGTGCTCCAGGGCCGGGTTGCCGGCTACAACATGGCAGGGACGCGCCGAAGACTGGCAAACAATTTCGCCTACAGGAACTCCATGCACTTTTACGGGCTGCCCACTGTTTCCTTCGGCCTGACCTCAGCGCCTGGCCCCGGTTACGACACGTACACCGAAGAGCAAGGAGGCTGCTATAAAAAGTTTATATTAAAGGACGGCTGCCTGCGCGGCGCCATTATACAGGGTGATATCGCGGGGGCCGGTGTTTTCGGGGCGCTGATCCGGGAGAGTATCCCTGTCAGCGGGCTGAACGGGCAGTTATCTGATATTAGTTACGCCGACTTCTTCAACCAGCAGGAAGACGGGGGATTTGTATACAGCAGCAACCTTTCCGGCTAAAACCCACCGGATAATTAACTTCCCTTTCAAATAGAGTAGGGGAATCATTTTTATGGCTCCCCCTCATTTAACCAAACCTATTAAGGCATTCGTCTTACCAATGTGATCTGATATGTCAGGTAGTAGTATATGGCTAGCCTTTGAGCATATTTCATTTCCCGAACGCGGTCAGGACTCAAATAATCCTGGCCACGTTTTTTTTACTTAATTACTTAATCGGTAGTACTTTCACAGCAGAAATAATTTCACTGTCACCCGACTGCTCCATCTGCAGGGAAATTACATTATCACCGTCACAGTCCCATATAATATCTTCGTTGTATTTATATTCTGAAGTTAAGGATCGCGCACTGGTACCGTCCAGTGCTATTAATTTAACCAGGTTGCCCTTCATTTTGCTGTTCCCCATACGTCCGAGTTCACCCTGGACATACGACAGGCTATCCCCCCGGGGTGACACGGTGAAATTGAAACTGCCGATTTCCTTTTCCGGCAGGTCAAACTGATTCAAAATTTTGCCGCTCACGTCAATAATCTCCACCCGGCCGCTGTCTGTTTTGATTAAATGGCCGTTTTTAGCATCCACCGCCACAGATTTAAACGCCCCCGGCCAGACGTCACCTTCGCCCAGGAAAACATACCTATCATTTTCCAGATTAAGTATACTGTTGGCTTCACCGTCGTCCCAGCCCTCATGTATGTAAAGGGCTTTTCCGGGCACGATCCATGCGGCGCTTCTGAATTTGCCGCTTTTTTGGGGGAAAACCTCAGGCTTGCCACCGTCTACAGATATGCTGGCCATGCCCTGCAAGTGCCCGGCACCGTCCCCCAGTTCTTGCCCCAGGTCACAGAAATAAAATATTTTATTACCATCAGGGTACCACACCGGATACCATTCGTCCAAGTTTTTGGTCAACTGTTTTTTATTCCCGCTGGCTATATCGTACAGCCATAAACCCGCCTCTCCCTTCGGACGGGTGTTGTTATCCCAGGGATACATTTTCCCCCTTACCGTATAGGCAATTGTTTTGCCATCCGGACTAATTGCGCCATGAGTCAATACCTTTTCTATCTCCCTTTCTTCTCCACTTTCCGTGAGCAGTATATTAATAGTTTCATTGCCGGTAAACAAAAGGCTTTTTCCGTCGTTAAGCCATGCTGAAACCCAGTTAACCCCACCTTTTGTTTTTATCTCCCTGGCTTCTCCGGTAGTAAGATCCGCCAGTACAATCATGCTATCCGGATCCTGCTTAGACTTGTCATAATTATAACCGCTAAAGGCCACTTTTTTCCCGTCAGGCGAGAGCACAATGTCGTGATTGTAGCCGCTGAGACTAATATTGTTCTCTACCAAACTGACATCACGCAATGCTGTTTTTTCTTCCCCGGGCGGCGTGGGCTGTGTTTTTTTGTCCCCATCAACCCTGCCGGAAGAGCCACACCCGGCCAGTACCAGCAGCAGTGCTCCCAGCAAAATGCAATAAAACTTCCTTTTCACAACTTTACCCCCCTGTATTTTTTTCGGACATATATACAGACGCAAGAAAATCTTTTATGTTTCCGTTTTCTTCTTTTTTGTTAAAACCATACGGAAATCTTCATGAAATATTAATCCCCCTGGTTACTGTGGTTGCCGTCATCCTGATAGGATTAAGAATTAACAGCAAATCCGCGCAAAAGGCAGAATTATAAATAACAAAGAGGCAGCGCCGGCCGGCATAACGGCCTGGAAGCTGCCCCTCTTTTATATGTCTACAAAGCAAGACTAATAATTACTGCACAGCAGTTCAAAGTACGCTCTGGGGTGGGCACAAACCGGACATTCTCCGGGAGCTTCGGCCCCGCTATGAATATGTCCGCAGTTCCTGCACTTCCACTGTGTAGAAGAATCCTTTTTAAATACTGCTTCCTTTTCAATGTTTGCCAGCAGGGTCTTGAAGCGGAGTTCATGTTCCTTTTCGATAGCGGCAAGGCCCTTAAAAAGTTCCGCTATGGCATTAAACCCCTCCTGCCTGGCCACCTCTTCAAACTCACTGTACATGGAGGTCCACTCGTAATTCTCCCCTTCGGCGGCTACCCTTAGATTGGCCGTCGTGCCGCCGATGCCACTCAACAGTTTAAATAACAGCTTGGCATGTTCCTTTTCATTGAGTGCTGTTTCTTCAAAAATTTCCGCTATTTGCTCGTACCCCTCTTTACGGGCAACGGAGGCAAAATAGGTATATTTGTTGCGGGCCTGAGACTCCCCGGCAAAAGCGGCCTTAATATTGGCCTCGGTCCTGCTACCGGCCAGATTCATGGAACCACTCCTTTATAATTCCCGGCGGGATTATTCCTGCAAAGCGTCCAGTATGGCGCGCCAGTTGCAATAGTGTTCAATATTCTCCAGGGTCAGCCTCTTTCCTTCCTGATCCTCAGGCTTTAATTTATGGGTTACCATATGGAGCTTCTCCACCACGGTATAGGTGTCGTAATGAACCAGTATAACCGGAACATTTTTCTCTTCCGCCCGGGCCAGCACCCTGACATCAGGGTATAGCCCACCGGTGAGTATCAGCACGGAGGTGCTGGTTTCCAGGGCTGCCAGGGCCAGATCCCCCCGGTCACCGCCCAGTATTACCGCCTTGTCCGTGGCCCGGCGCAGGAATTTCAAGGCGCTTTCCATGGTCATGGCGCCGATAACGATATCCTGTACCTGCAAATTCATTCTGTTGTGCCCGGCCAATACCTCACCGCCCAACTCCTGGTAAAACTCTTCCACGGTGGGCGCTGCAATAGCCTCCAGGCGGGGTATTACCCCCAGCGAGCGGTACCCCTTTTCCTCCAGCAGCGGGACATAAACCCCTTCGACTTTGGCCAGCACAGGCCTGGGCACGTTATTAAACACGTTTCCTGCCAGGGACAATCCTTTAAGCGAAAGAAATTCATTATAAAAAATGGCCCGGTCCAGGCTAAAATCGTCTTCTATCTTTACCGTTATCAGCGCGGCGGCGTTCATCTGCAGAGCCAGGGTAACGTCGTCCAGGCCCCAGGAAGTCATAACATACGGGAAAACAGCGCCATCTATAATCATCAGATCAGCGCCCCCGGACACCTTCCGGTAAGCGGACATTATATCCCCCAGCCTTTCCTGCTTGCGGTCGGCCGAAAGATAGGACATACCGGCCCGGATAGGCACTATTTCCTCCACCGAGGCGCTCATGGCCAGGACCTCTTTCATCAGCACGGCGTCGGTGTCAACCTGATTGTTTGCCCGGACCGGCGTACCCACCGGCTTAAAATAAGCAACCCTGTACCCCTCCTGCTTGAATTTGAGGGCCAGACCCAGTGCCATCAGAGTTTTACCGCTCCCGGGAGCTCCCATAATATAGAGATTTTTCATTTCATTCACCTCACGACATTGAAATTGTAATTTTTACGTCCAGGGCGCTTAAACCATTGGGATATACAAACACCGGATTGACATCCAGTTCCGTAATTTCCTGAAAATCCAGCGCCAGCCTGGCGACACGACCCACAGCATCAACTACGGCATTAACATCCTGCGGCTCGGAACCCCTGTACCCTCTCAACAGGCTGTAGGACTTGGTTTCTGTAATCATTTTTACTATTTCATCGCGGGTCAGGCCCCTGGCCAGCCGGAAAGACACATCTTTGAAAAGGTTCACATAGATACCTCCCAGGCCGCAGGCAATCATGGGGCCGAATTGGATATCCCGGGACATACCAATAATCAATTCCGTACCCCGGGGCATCATTTTGTTGACCTCCACCCCGTAAACCACAGCCTGGGGCATCAGCCTTCTTACACTCTCCATTATTTCCAAAAATCCGTTCTTCACCGCCGCGGGTGAATCAAGGGACACCTTAACCCCGCCCACATCAGTTTTATGCAGTATTTTCGGCGATGCCACCTTAAGCACCACGGGGTAGCCTATTTTTTCGGCCTCTTCCACCGCCTCGTCCGTAGTGGTGGCCAGCGCCACCGGCGCTGCAGGTATACCGTACGCCCTGGCCACTTCCGCCGCCTCGCTGCCCAGCAAAACCAGCCGGTTGTCTTTTAATACATCATAAAATATGGCTTTCACGGCCTTTTTATCCACATCAGGAAATTCCAGCCCGTCTTCCTGCAAAGGCGAATTAATAAATTGCCGGTACTTCACCATCTGGCTGATGGCCGATATGGCCGGTTCAGGAAAAGTATAACAGGGAATACCGCTCTCTGCCAGCAGGTTGACCCCCTCCTTAAGCGCATCCCCGCCCATAAAGGAGGCAAAAAAAGTTTTATCGGGATAAGTTTCCTTCATCTCTATCAAAGCCCTGCCCGTTTCCATGGCCTGTGTAGTAGCAGTCTGGCTGAGTAAAAGCATCAAAACATCGGTATTGGAATCAGCGCAGACCTTCTCCAGAGCGAAACGATAGCGATCCGCCCTGGCGTCCCCCAGTACATCCACGGGGTTATAAATGCCGGATTCCGGCGGCAGGCCGCCCCGGAGAACCTCCAGGGTGTCCTTATTGAAACGGGCCATCCTCAGCCTGTGTGTTTCCACATTATCGGTGGCTATGATTCCCGGCCCCCCCGAATTGCTAACGATGGCCACCTTATCTCCGGCGGGCAGGGCGCATTTGGAAAAGGCAGTGGCCAGATCAAACAATTCGGTCATTGTTTTAACTCTGATCACACCACACTGTTTAAAGGCTGTTTCGTAAGCAATATCGCTCCCTGCCAGCGCCCCGGTATGGGATGACGCGGCCTGGGCGCCCGCCTGGCTGGTGCCCGATTTAAGTATGACGACAGGCTTTTTTCGGGTGGCGCGGCTGACCGCCTGCAAAAATCTCTCACCGTTGGCCACATCTTCAATGTAGCAGAGAATCACTCTGGTATAGGGATCTTCGGCGGCCTCCTCTATAAAATCAATTTCCGACAAATCGGCTTTGTTGCCCAGGCTTACCACCTTGCTAAAACCTATACCCGCCGTGAGGCTCCAGTCCAGAAGGGCCACCTGCATGGCACCGCTCTGGGAGAAAAAAGCTATATTCCCCTTAAGGGGATATACCTTGGCAAAGGAAGTGTTTATACGCATATGGGTGTCTATCATACCCAGGCAGTTAGGGCCCAGCATGTGCATGCCATACTCCCGGCAGGTGGCTAGCAACTCTTTTTCCATGTCCAGCCCTTCCTTGCCCACTTCCTTAAAGCCTGCCGTGATGACCACCAGGTTTTTTACCCCGGCCCGGCCGCATTCTCCGGCCACCTTTAGCACACCTGCCGCCGGAACGGATATGACCGCCATTTCAACCCTCCCGGGAACGGCTTTTATATCTGGATAAGCCTTAAGGCCTAATATTTCATCCTCTCTAGGGTTAACGGGCAATATTTTTCCGGCATAACCCGATTCAATAACATTTTTCAAGATGGCGTGACCTATTTTGCCCGGGGAACTGGAGGCGCCTATTACAGCCACCGACTGAGGATTAAAAAAGTTTGTCAATACACCCATAAGTTTCACCCCACTTTAGATCGCTAGACAGTTTTTATAGATAAATATTTCACATAACTTAAGCTGATTATATATGCATATTTACGGGGAGTAAATACTAAAAAACAGCCTAAAACAAAATAATAATATTGCAAATATGCAGACTATTTTAGATATTTTACATCTAAAAAAAGGTTGCACTTATTATACCATTACAATAATATCGACAACTAAATCCAAATTTAATGGCACACGCTACAGATAATTAGTGAATATTGACACAATCATAACCATAAATTCGTTTCCGTTAATCCGGGCTGTTCACAAACACTCGCCGGTATGCCAGCAGTACAAACAAGGTAAAATAACAATACAAATTTTAATTACAAATTTTTATTTTTCGTTGAACTGATCATTCCCTGGGGGCGGCCAGAGGTTTCTTAAATCAGCGGTCTGGAGCGCAGTCAGCATTCTTTTTCTGAGGTCGGGATATTTATTCATCAGTTCCCGGACCAGCATTTTAATTTCTTCCCTCTTGGTCAGCCCGCTTGCAGGGCACGGATTCGGCACCACCGGTATTTTCTCCAGCAGGGCAAGCTCCTGTACAGTTTCCTGTTCCAGATAAATCAGGGGGCGAATCATATGAATATCCCTACGGTCCAGGTAAGTATTGGGTTCAAATGTCCTGAACTGACCGTTGTAAAAAAGGCTCATAAAAAAAGTTTCCACCACGTCGTCCAGGTGATGACCCAGAGCAACCTTGCGGCAGCCCAATTCCAGAGCCAGTCCGTTGAGAGCCCCCCGGCGCAGGTTGGCACAAAGGGCACAGGGGTTTTTTTCATTTCTAATGTCAAATATTATCTCACCTATATCCGTGGGCAACAAGTGAAAAGGTATTTCCAGGCGTTCACAGTATTCCTTTAGCGGACCGGTGTCCATCCCGAAGCCGAGGTCAAGTGATATGGCATGGATATCAAATTTTACCGGGGAAATGCGCCGCACAGCCCACAGCGCATAAAGCAGCACGCCGCTGTCCTTCCCCCCGGAAAGCCCCACCGCCACGGAATCCCCATGGGATATCATCCTATAATCAACAATAGCCTTTTTCACATCCGCCATGGCCCATTTTCTGAAATCTTTTTTCTTATTGGACAAGAAACACACCCCGTATTGCTTCTGCCTGTATTCCGGTAATCTCCCGGGACCGGCCCTTTTTGGTCCGGCAACTACACATTAATGCAAATCCTCAGCCTTCGTCAAGCCATTGCCAATACCGCAGCAGGATTATTCTATCGTCCTTCGCACGGCTTAATTGGCAGGAGTATTATTATCTTTGTCGAAATATTTACGTATCAAGGCCGGACAGGCCAATATCAACCGGAGCGCCGGGAGGACAAACATGAAGTGGTTAATACCCTTTGTAATTAATGCCGTCGCCCTTCTTGCTGCCGACTATCTAATCAAGGGCATATATCTATCTGGAATAGGGCCGGCCATACTGGCCGCTGTGGCCCTGGGTCTGGTAAACACACTAATCAGGCCGGTGCTAATCGTACTGACCCTGCCCCTATCCCTGCTGACCCTGGGACTGTTCATACTGGTAATCAACGCCATAACCTTCAGTCTGGCGTCCCTGCTGGTGCCCGGCTTTCACGTGGACAGCTTCGGGGCGGCCTTTTTGGGGGCCATCCTCACCAGTATTGTCAGCTGGTTTTTAAACATGCTGCTCAGGGACCGTTAAGTGCAACTTTTACCACATTTTATTAATTGTTAACGCGGAATGCGTATGATACTATTTAATTGTGATGTTGCCATAGTTGTATGCCTCCTCATACACAAAAAGCCTGAAGGTTTTTACTTTCAGGCCTTTTTTCATTACGATTTCGCGAAGGAATGTCCCCAATATACAAAGGTCAGGGGACACACCTTCCTGGGTTATATAAAATTCTAACGTCTTAACAGTTACAAGAAGGAATGTCCCCAATTAATATTTATGAAAAGCTTTAGCAAGGGCGTTACAGATAGGGCAGCGATCCGGAACCGTTTCCCCGCCAACCCAGCCACACACCGGACACAGGTATAAATCTCCGGCGGTAAAGTCCTTGCCGCCCTCCAGCAGGGCTTTGGCCGTTTCATAAAGCTTACCGTGCACCTTCTCGGCCTCAAGGGCGAACTTAATCGATTTGACAGCATTGTTGTTTCCCTCTTCTTCGGCTACCTTTAAAAATTCGGGGTACATTTTTTCAAATTCATAATGCTCCCCTTCTGCAGCAGAGGTAAGATTCTCCAGGGTGCTGTCCACTTTGCCGGCGACTTCCAGGTGTTTCAGGGCATGGATGGTTTCAGCCTCGGCAATGGCACGAAAAAGCTTGGCCACATTGGCATAGCCCTCTTTTTCGGCTTTGTTGGCAAAAGCCAGATACTTGCGGTTGGCCTGGGACTCCCCGGCAAATGCGGCCATCAGATTATCATTTGTTTTCATTATATACACTTCCTTCCGTATTTTTTATTGATCTAATCCTCCACCAGTTCAAATTCCTCTTTGGGAGCGCCGTAGACAGGATATACATCCGGAGGTTCATCTCCCTCATAGAGCCCGTATGGGCATGGGAGTTTTGAACAATTATTTTGCCAATATTGACAATATTCGTAATCTTCTTAGCAGGATTTCAGAACAATTAACGGATTGTTAATCAACTGTTTTCACCTTTGATGACTCCCGCAAAGGATTTGCCGAACTCCCTGGCTTCATCCAGTGATTTTTCAGTGGGCACGAAATTTACCCGCAGTCCGGGAAGACCTACCTTTAACTGCAGACCGGACAAACGCTGTTCGATAAGTTTGACCGCTTCGCCGCTCCAGCCGTAAGAGCCGAACGCAGCAGCCGGCTTGCCCTTGTTAGTAATGGCCGAAACCAGGGCCAACAGATACCAAACCGGAGGTACGGCATCCCTGTTGATGGTGGGCGAACCAATCAGAAAGCCGGGGGCTGCCTCAATCCTGGCTATAATTTCAGCATCCGTCACCTTACCAAGTTCCAGCAATTCTGTCTTAACACCAGACTCCTCCAGGCCCTGGGCGATTTTTCCAGCCAATCTGGCAGTATTTCCATAGGCCGAGGTATAAATCACCGGGACACTTTTCTGCCTGGTCAAATCCTCCTCCCTGCGGGACCACCCTGCGTATTTTTCCACGTAGCTCCAGGGATCCTGGCGTAGAATCGGGCCGTGGGACGGAGCAATAATATCTATTTCCAGATCCTTTATTTTTTCAGCCGCCTCCAGCACGTAATTCCTGAATGGCGATACAATAACATCGAAATAGTATTTAAAAGCATCGCTCATGTCATCCGCCACGAGATCATTGAACATCTCCTCGCTGCAATAGTGGCAGCCGAATGCATCACAGGGGCAAAGCAATTTGTCTTCCTTGAGATAAGTAAACATGGAATCCGGCCAGTGCAGGAAAGGAGCTGAAATGAACTTTAACGTCTTGCCGCCCAGATCCAGTTCCTCTCCGTGGGCAACCACTCTCTGGTTAAAATCAAAATTCACTATTTCCTTTAAAAACATGAGTGCGGGTTTGGAGCCCAACACCTGGGCTTTGGGAGTTTCTTTCAATAACCTGGCCAGCGACCCGGAATGATCGGGCTCGGTGTGATTGGCGATTATATAGTCTATCTCAGCCACTGGCACTATTTCTGATATTTTTTCGACCAGTTGCTCGTAGCAGCGTTCTTTCACCGTATCTATCAGGGCAACCTTCTCGCCCACCACCAGGTAAGCGTTATAAGTGGTACCGTATACGGTCTCCATTACGATATCAAATACTCTGAGCTCCGGATCCCGGGCCCCAACCCAGTAAACCCCTTCTTTAATATTGATTGCTTTCATTTCTCCACCAGCACCCCTAATTTTTTTATGAGTCTTGACTATTGTTTTTCAAACTCGTCTTTACCGGCTCCACAAACCGGGCACACCCAGTCATCCGGAAGATCTTCAAAAGGCGTTCCGGGTGCAACCCCGTCGGCGCCTTCAGCCGGATCGTAAACATAACCGCAGAGAGTGCATACCCATTTGTCCATATTATAACTTCCTCCTTTATTGTTTTGATTTATTATGCGGGATAAATATTAACATACCATTACAGACAGTTTAAATTTTTACCCCGGCTCGTTTTCCTTGTCATTATCCCCGCCGCCGTTACCCTGGTTTGCCCTGCACCTGGAACAAGTGCCGTACAGGTAAAGGGTGGAGTTCAGGATCAGATTGCCGTCTATTTCACACGGCACCCTGAGTTCCTCCGGCCACATCTCCAGGTCATAAATAGCATCGCAATTTTGGCAAAGGAAATGGCAGTGAGGGACGGGATTGGGATCAAAATGCCTCCTGTTACTGGTAATCCGCACCTCCTGCAGTTCACCGCCTCCGGCCAGTGCCTCCAGGGTATTGTAGACCGTGGCCAGGGAAAGAGAGGGAAATTGCGGCTTTAACTCTCTGTAAATATCCTCCGCTGTGGGATGGGAGGTATTTCCTTCTAGAAATTGTAATATTGCGAGCCTCTGCGGGGTTACTTTCAACCCCATTTTCCTTAATTTATTAATCATCGCTACAATTTTATAACCTCTCTTTGTTTATAACCATTATAATTAACCTCAATTTGACTGTCAACCTCTTTTAATAAATATAATTTCCAGCCAGCCAAAAAATGTAAATAAAATCAAATTTAAATAACAGCGGGCAAATATACCGTAAAATGGCTTCCTTCACCCACTGTGCTGCGAATCCCAATGGTTCCTCCGTGCTGCTCCACAATCCACCGGGCAATAGCCAGTCCGAGACCGGAGCCGCTTGTTCCCCTGGCGAAATCCCCGCGGTAAAAACGACCGAATACTCTCTCCCTGTCTTCCTCTGGAATACCCGGCCCGGTATCACTAACGGTAACCCCCACCATACAGATACCGCCCTCCCCTCCTGGCACCCCGGATTTGCCCTCCAGGGTCAAGATCACCTTCCCACCGGGGGGTGTATATTTAAAAGCGTTGTCCAGAAGGATGAAAAAAACCTGTTTTATGAGATCGGCATTAACATTGACCCTCAAATCCTTTATTGCCGGTGTGCTGTTATACTCGAACTGTACGTCCTCACTTAAGAGTCTGGCACCCTGGGCGATATCGTCCATGACTGCGGCCAGTTCTACAGAGCTTGTATCAAAACACTGACCGGCATCCGCCCTGGCCAGGGCCAGCAGGCCCGACACCAGCCTGGTGAGCCTTTCCGCCTCGGAAACTATATCCTGAAGGGCATCAATTTCCCCGGCAGGCCTGTCCTGCTGCATTTTTATAAGCAACTCAGCATTCCCACGGATGGTAGTAAGGGGGGTCCGCAGCTCATGGGACGCGTCAGCCACAAACCGCCGCTGGACCTCGTTGGCGCTTTCCAGCTTGCGGTAGGCGGTATCCAGCCGCTCCAGCATGCTGTTGATGGTAACCACCAGCATACCCAGTTCATCCTGCGGCCCGGTATATTCAATGCGGCGTCCCAGATCACTGCCCTTTTGAATGGTTGAGGCGGTGGCATTTATTTTCTCCAGTGGGCGGAAGGCCATTTTAGCCATACTTAAGCCCAGCAGGCCGGCAATCAGCACTGTGGCCAGTCCGCCGGAAAGAACTAATATTTTGAGCCTATTTAAAACCTCATCCACCTGGTGCAGCGTCCTGCCTACCTGCAGTATGCCCACCAGATTTCCATCCAGAATCAGGGGAACGTTAAAAATACGCAGTTTCCTGCTGGCGGACCTGACGGTTTCGTAAAAACCCTTTCTCTGCATGGCATTGGTCAGGGTGCTTTCGCTTAAAGGCAGTAATTGAACACCCAGGTTTCGGGAGTGAGTATACAGCCTTCCCTCCGCATCAACCACCTGGATATAGGTGTCCGGAGAGGAAAAAACATCCACATCGGGCAGTATAATCTCCCGCAGGGTATAAGGCGCCCTGGTTATTTTCACCGATTTCAGCACCGAATGCGCCATTGAATACACGCTCTGGTCGATTTCGCCATAAAGAGTCCTGTACATATTTACGTACACTATGGACGCAAAAATGGAAAGGGTAAGGGCCAGCAGGCCGGTGTATAGAAGTGTCAGTCTCAAGCGAACAGACATAAAATCCCCCATCATGATACAGTTTATGCCTCTTTCAATACATATCCTACTCCCCGTACTGTTTGGATTAGCCTTTTCTCACCATTTTCTTCCAGCTTCTGGCGCAACATGCCTATATATACTTCCAGAACGTTGGACTCCCCGCTGAAATCATAGCCCCAAACCCTTTCCATGAGCAAATCCCTGGTCAGCACCCTTCTGGGGTTTTCCAAAAACAATTTCAGCAAATCATATTCCTTGGCAGTCAATATAAAGATACGGCCACCCCGCCTGGCTTCCCTGGTTCCGCTATCCAGAACCAGATCAGCATAGGCCAGAACACCGGTCTGGTCTTCCGGAGACCTGCTGCGCCTTAACAAGGCCCTGACTCTGGCCAGCAATTCCTCCAGGGCAAAGGGCTTCACCAGGTAATCATCCGCCCCCAGGTCCAGGCCTTTCACGCGATCGGCTACCTCATCCCTGGCGGTAAGCAGCAGTACCGGAATGTCATCCGTCTCCCTGATCCTGCGGCAGACCTCCCAGCCGTCGATGCCAGGCATCATTATATCCAGCACCACCAGGTCCGGCTTGCTGTTATGGACAATGTCAAGGCCTGCAGCCCCGCTGGCGGCAGTTTCCACAGCGTATCCCTCAAAGGAAAGCGCCCTCTTTAAAAGAGCAGTTATTTTAGGATCATCATCAATAACCAATATCAGCATTACAGTTTTTTCTCCTTATTAAAAAAAGGGGCTGCCGCCCCCCAGGACTATCGGTCCTTCACCCCGGATCTAAGGAAAGGGGACACACCTCTACGAAGAATGTCCCCGATGGAATGTCCCCCAATATTATTGCGCATTTCCCTTATCGCCAATAACCACCGGAACATTGACAATCTGTTTGTTCCTGAACACCAGCAATGTTATTTTCTGCCCAACCTTGCTGTTCTCAATTTTGGTGGTAAGATCCCGGGTGGTGTTAATCTTTTGCCTATCGGCCTCCAGGAGCACATCGCCCTGGGCCAACCCGGCAGAACCAGCCGGCCCACCGTCAACCACGTCGCTGATCAGTATCCCCTCAGGTTTGTCCATACCGAGGTATTTGGCAATATCATCGGTAACAGGCTGGATGTAGACCCCAATCCAGGGATGCGATATACTCCCCTTGTTCTTTAGTGTGTTCAGAACCGGGCTTACCGTACTGGTGGGAATCGCAAAGCCGATACCCTGAGCGGAGGCGTTTACCGCCGTATTGATACCTATCACCTGGCCCTTCATGTTAAGAAGGGGGCCACCGCTGTTGCCAGGGTTAATGGAAGCATCCGTCTGCAACAGATTTTTATAATCCCTGTTTTGTATGGTTATAGGGCGGCCCTTGGCGCTGATTACCCCCACGGTTACGGTATGATCCAGACCGTGCGGGTTACCGATGGCGATGGACCAGTCACCCACCCTTACCTGGTTAGAATCCCCAATCTCCAGATAAGGCAGATTGTTTCCGGCATCTATTTTCAGCACCGCCAGGTCCAGTTCAGCATCCGACCCCATCACTTTTGCCATTACCCGCTTGTTGCCCTTTTCCAGAACAACTTCTATTTTGTTCGCCCCGGCTACCACATGCTGGTTGGTAAGTATATACCCGTCCTTGCTGATTAAAAACCCGGAACCCATACCCTGGGTAATTTCGGTTCCACCTTCATAAGGAGCCCGGTTGCCGAAGAAATCCCTGAAGAAAGGGTCGTTGAAGAAAGGATCGTAATTTCTTTTTGTCTGGGCCGTGGTCTCTATCAAAACCACCGCCGGGCTTGTCTTTTCTACAATATCTGCTATAAGATTTGTCCCCACTGGATTCTGTCCAACGCTTACCGTTTCCCCATCCACCGCCTGGGATGGCTGGATGGGAGCCAGGTAACAAGCTGTGCCGGCGAGCAGCACTCCCAGTACGAATGCTCCCAGTACAATTAATGTTATTGTTTTGTTTTTTCTAAGATCGGTCATGAACCTTCAAACCTCCTTTGTCTATATAGGACATTTTTACAGCCTTACCTTAAAAGAATATGAAAAAAGAATAAATACAAATAATATATTACTTCTTGAAAGCTGCACAAAGGAGATATGCTTAGGAAAAATTATTTAGCCTTGTCCCTGACCAGATCGTCAATATCCCTGTCAATACCGTGCCTGGGATTTTTGATGATAATTAGGGCGGCGTTCATGATGATGGCCATAATTTTCTGCTCCCCCCCCAATTCATTGAGCTGTGACTCAGTGACATGGTCCCCGGGCTCAGAGGAAGCATAAAGGGGCGGTAATTTGTTCAGCGCGCTGGCCGCTACATCCTCCAGGCATATTTCACACAGACAGGCCCCGGCATCTTGTTCCCTGATTTTTTCCACTACATTCGCCATTAATTGAATAACCGCTTTCTCAGCATAATTAACAAGCATGTTTTTCACCGCCAATTCGACGTTTTCTCTAATTTTATCATAATATTTCCAATGGATAGTAGTAAACGGCACATTTTTTATCGTATAATATTTTTATATCGTAGAAAGCGGACTCTCAATACACGAGTTCGTCTACTGGCAGAAATATTAGATATAGTATGACCATAATGTAACGGAGGAGAAAACCTTGGACGCAACTTTATTATCACAATATCAAAAACTTGGTGATCTGGATGCCCTCTGTATAGCCTTTTTCGACTTGGTGGATTCCACTGCCTTAAAGAATCAGCTGGGACAATCCGAGGGGGTTAACCTGGCCGTGAGCCACAACAAACTGGCCGATGACATATGCCAGCGGTATAATGGCCGAATAGTGAAGCATATAGGAGATGCCGTCATGGTTGTATTCAACAACCCCCTGGAGGCCATGCTGGCATCACTGGAGTTTATTAAAACAATCCATGACGATGGGCTTTCCTTCCGTACCAAGATAAGCTTTAACCATGGCATAGCCACACGGTTGCAGAATAACGGTATCGATTACTACGGACAGTCCGTGGATAAGACCGCCAGGCTCAACAGTCAGGCCCTGCCCAATCAGATACTCACCGATGAAACCACCATCGAGATGATTAAACCATTCCTGGGTGATTTTAAGCAGCTTATTTACCGCTTTCTGGGGGTCCGCGGCCTTAAGGGCATCGGAAATGTCCCTCTTTATGAACTCGCCCTGCAAAAGACAGGATTTGTTGAGCATAACGAAATAATAGCGGAAATAAAACTGGACTCGCTAAACCCTGTGCAGGGTAAACCAAAAACCGATACCAGTTCTGCAACAAAAATTAAAATGCCTCCCCTGACCATACCCCAACCCTTTACCCATTTGGTCAAGGATCAACCACTGGGCAAAATGCTGCAGCACTGCACTCCGACGGAGGCAGAATTGGACGCCGTTGCTATAGGTTTTCAAAACCTCAGCCATATATTTGAAAAGGCCCACGATTTAAATATCCGCCAGGTCTCTCTAAGCGGCTCCCTGTCCCGGGGAACCATGATCAGCCCGCTGAAGGAAATCGACGTTATTGTTGTAATGCCCGCACCTCAGAAAACCACACCCCTAGTAAATGAAATACTGCTGCCGATGCAGAAATTCCTTTCCCAGTGGAACCCGGGCGTAGACATAACCAATGCACGAAACCGCATATTCATCACGTTACAAGGTATCAGATTCTCCATCACCCCTATTTTTGCCGTACTTGAAGGAGACAAGGGCCACCTGCTGATGCCCATGGGCACCCTGTGGATTAACCGCAACCCAGCTGTGCCGGAAAAGTGGATGGAGGAGGCGGTTAAGCGCAATGGGCCGGAATTTTTGCCCTTCTTACGAATACTCAAGGCCTGGCATAGAACTCATGCCAGTATAGTCAGCTCTTACCACCTGGAAATGTTCACAGACCTTATAGCCAGTAAGACAAGCCTGGATATATCCTTTGAATCGGTACACAGGTGGTTCCGGTATGCCTACACTTATTTCAGTCAGAACAAAAAACCATTTATTAAGGATCCTGTACAACCCAAAACCCATATAGATGAATACCTGTATGCGAATTCATCACTTTTCAACGTTTTTGGACGCGCCCTGACCAATTCCTATGATCTGGCCAGACAGGGTATTGCCCATCACCGGGCCGGTCAGCAGAACATCGCCATAACCAAATGGAAGGCACTTTTCGGCAGTTATATGGACGGCATATAACCCCTATCAAAGAAAAGAAGGAGCGCCTGTGCCTGTGCGCTCCTTTTTTATTGCTTGTATTAAGCCTGGCCGGGGGTGGTAATCCCGGTAGCATCCAGTCTCTCGCCGCTGGCTGTCATTTCCAGTTGCTCGTTGGCTACCTCCATAGCTATGTTCCTTGTATGAACACTTATATGCAGCAGCGCATTGATTAAATCCAGGTGGGTGGAACTAGTCGCTTCCGACTCCTGTGTCCCTATGCGCAGGCGGTGAATATGCAACACCCTCAGGTGGCGCTCCATTTTATCTATCTCCAACTGAAGCTTCATCACCTTTGCAGCCATCTCCCTGTTACTGGTCACCATGGCCATATTGGCCATCTGCATAAGATCACATACCCTTTTATGCATGATGGATATCTCGTCCCAGCCCTCTTCCGAAAAATTGCACTGCCCGTCTATTTTACACTGGGCCAGGTAGGTAACATTCTTTTCTATAATATCTCCTACGTGCTCTAGATCGTTGACTATATTAATCAAACTCATACATTTTAGAAATTCCTGCCTGGATAGCGGCTGCCTGAGCAGGCTGGTCAAATATTCGCTGGATTCTTTGTATAGAATATCAACCTTTTCCTCCGTCTTGTTTACCTGCTGAAGCAGCGACAGATCATTCTTTTCAAAAATTGCAGCAATACTCTTGGTCATATCTAGAACATAATCCCAGATGCGCATGATCTCCTTGGTAGCCAGGCCCAGAGCAATGGACGGCGTTTTGATCAGCGTCTGGTCAAGATATCTGGGCTTAAATTTCTTATCTTCCTTTTTATTCGGTAGGATTTTTTCAAGTAATTTTGCAAATTGAGGAATAAAAGGCAAGAATACCATGGCTATGGCGATGTTGAATATTGTGTGCACGTTGGCCACCTGGTAGGCGGGGGACGAAGACAGCCTAACCAGTAAAGCCTCAAAGGGCTGCACCAGGGGAATCATCATAAGAACTCCGGCTAATTTAAACAACAGGTGTGCCGTGGCCACTCTCTGGGACTCCCGGGTTGAACCAAGGCCTGACAGTATAGCAGTGAAGGAGGTCCCTATATTTGCGCCGAACAGCAAGTAAATGGCAGCATGCAGGTCGATCAGGTGCTGCATGGCCATTACCATGATGATACCAACCGCGGCAGCGCTACTGTGTATCAGAAAAGTAAAAATGGCCGCCACAAACATGGCCAGCAGCGGAAGCTTACTCATATTGGCCATCAACTGCGGGAAAAATGGGTCCTGTCTCAGGGGCAGCATTATTTCCGACATTATCTTCAGCCCCAGAAACATAAGGCCGAAGCCCATCAATACCTGGCCGTACCTGCGATATCTATCCCTTTTGCTGAAAAAGATTATACTGGCCCCAATGCCCACTATGGGCAGGGCAATCTCCGTCACTTTTAGGGCAATCAACTGGGCAGTGACGGTGGTGCCAATATCCGAGCCAAGAATTACCGGCAAGGTCTGTCTCAGTGAAATGACAGAGGCACTGGTCAGACCCACCAGTATTACCGTGGTGGCGGTACTGCTCTGAAAAAGAATTGTTAGTAGCGCCCCCACGATCAGCCCGCTGAACCGGTTGTGGGTAAGTGAACTTAAAATCTGGCGCAGTTTCGAACCGGCTATTTTCTGCAGCCCCTCGCTCATTATGGTCATGCCGTACAGGAGTAACCCCATACCTCCAACCAGACCGAGCACGATCACATGCCACACCTTGATCACCTCTTCCTGCTGTGCTTATCAGTCGAATATAAGTGAGCCTTGGGTTCGGAAGGGGTTATTCCCCTACCGAACCCTTAGAGCGAACATCAAGGTATGGGGACACACCTCTCTTTGGAGTCTGGATCTAGGGTCAGAGGAATGTCCCCAACTAAACGAGCTATACAGCCTGTTGATCCCCGACCTTCAAGGACGTGATCGTACAGGCTGTTAGCGAGATAGATAGTTCATTTTTTTACAATCATTATTAATTGTACAAGCATAATGTCGATTTGAAAAGAATCTTGAGACTGCTTTATTAACATATTCTTAACATTATAATGCTTTTGGGGGTTACGGTGAACAAGGAAATAATTATGACCGATCATATTTTATTGTTAATATAGATATTTTCAGGAAAAATAGTAATAGGAAAGGGGACACACCTTCTTGGGTTCGCTATATCCCTTTCTTCTTAACAAATCAGAGAAGGAATGTCCCCTAATTTAAGGAATGTTTTCCCCAAAAAAAAGAGCCTTCCTGGCTCAGGCTCTTTCTTCATTTAGTTTTCTGGGATCGAAAGCCCTGGCGAAGGTCTCCCCATCCACCCTGGTTACACACAAATTACGATCCACCAGGGGCGCTATGTCAGCTATTTTTTCCGTGGGTGCGGATATAATCACCTGCAGGTCTAAATCCCTGATTAGCCTTATGCTCTCCTTGATCCTCTGGTGGTCCATTTTGCTATAGGCCTCGTCAAAAACGATAAGCCGCAGGGTGTTGTTGAACCCCTGCTGTTTCAGCCTGTATATTTGCAGAAAAGAGGCCAGTACCGATATATAAAAGGGAGTCTGGGTTTCACCACCGGATTTTTTACTGATCATCCTCGAAAGGCGGGATTCATTCCCTTCACCATCGGATACTATTAAATCGAAATCGAGGTAAGTCCGGAAATCCGTAAAATGCTCCAGGTTTCTCTCCATTTCCACACGCTTTTCCGGGGAAAGCTCGCCGTTTTCGGCATCAACTAGCTGGCGAAAAAGCTCATCCACCACATCCCGGTATCTAGACTGGAATTCCCCGGAAAAGACATTATGGCCCTGAATCAGTAAATCGCTCATTACCATGTCATAATACCTCTGGTACTGCCTGTTCGGAACTACGCTGAAGCGGTAGCGGTCGTGCCCGAAGGGGACATCTTTCAGGGCTATGTTCAGTTCAAAAAGCTGCCTTTCCACTGTTTCAATGTTTTCCCTTAATTTACTGACAAAATCCTCCTGGAACTGCAGCTGGGCTTTCTCCCTGGCCTTTTTAATTTTGTGCTCATAGGTGGTAAGCCTTGTCTCCTTCAGCCGGACCGCTTCATTTTCCCAGTCCTGGTTATGCTCCCGGCTGATGTCCAGGGAAGATTTATAATCGCGGTTGTAATTGCTCCTTAACCGGAGCAGTTCGTCCCGGTGCAATCCTGCGACCCTGGAGGTTTCTTCAAGCTGGCCTACATAATAATCTACAATCTCACCCAGTCCGCTGATCCTATTTAACGCTTCTGTGAAATCGGGTTCGCCGTTTTCCTCCCGCCACTCCCGGTGGAACATTTTGTCGATTTCAATCTGTTTCTGCAGGCACTGTTCCTCAAGGCGCGGGGCCAAGTCCCCGTTAATGCTCTCCAGGCGGTTCTCCGCCCTGCCCTTTTCCCTGATCAGGGAGTCCCTGAGTTTATTTTTATCCCTAATCTGCAACACGATAGCTTCTATTTCCCCGTCCAGGCGGTGCAGGTAGTCCAAATCCAGGCTGCCGTACCTGTTTATGCTTTCCTGCAGCCTTTGCTGGAGTTCCTGCAGGTCTGACAGTGAGGCGGCCCATTCCAGCAGGTTGTTGACATCGTTATCGCTTAATCCCTGTATTTCCCTCAGGCGGCTGTATAAATCATGCCGGGGCTGAAAATGCAGCAGTTTCCTTTTTAAAGCAGCCGCCTCTTCAGTCTTTAATCTGATATGCTCAGCCACAGCCCCCCGGCCGATATACGGCTGCCGGTAACGGGAGGGATTAATCTGGCGGACCACAAATCTCTGGTATAGCATTCCGGTGGGGGTAATAGCCGTTTCGTAACTGCGCAACTCTTCAGCCGTCCCGCACTTTATAACCCGCCCCAGCAAAAAGTCGGCATAAACCCGGGCGGAGCCGTCAGTAGTAATAATTTCTTCAGCCAGGCTTCCCGGCAGTACCACCGGGTTCCTGGACAAAATTTTAGCCACGTCCACAATGCCCAGATCATAGAATTCCCTTTGAAATTTAAGCCGGTCATAAACATCGAGGGCCGGCAGGAAAAAATCCGGGTCTAACAGCAAATAAAATTTCTGGGTATGCAAATACCCCTCAATAGCGTTACGCCACTGCTCATCCCTTATTTCCATTAAATCGGCGAATACCCGGGGCATTATGTCCCGCCCTGAGATTTTCCGGATTTCCGCAGCAATGGCCGCGCTCAGGCCGTTTAACTGCCTGGTATAAGGTTTTATACCCCTTTCCAGTTCCCTGATTTCATTTTCAATCTGTTTTATTCTATTTACTGTCCTGGATAGTTCTTCCCTGGCATCAGCAAAGACATCCGCCAGTTCCCTGCGGAAATCCCTCATGGCGCCACTGACCGCCTTCAGTTCTTCTCTGGCAAGCAGCCCGGCGTCACCGGCCGCCCTGCGGATAAATTTAAGCCCGGGAATCAGAGCAGACAAGTCCGGGCGATCCGCACCGGCATCTTCCAATTGCTTGACAAGACTGCCCCAGACGGCGGACATGTCGACAAGGATTCTATTTATGCGCTCCCGATTTTTCAAGCGCATGTCCACCTGCAGTTGAAGCCTGTCCTTTTCGTCTTTCAAGCGGCGTTCCAGGCCTGTAACGTCAGAAGCGTTCCTTTCATCAATAAATCCGCTTCTTTTTACTTCCAGCTCATTAATGGCTGTATCAGCTCCCGCCAGTTCCTGGTCTGCTTTATTGATTTTTTGTGTAGCTTTATCAGCCTCCCCGTACAGGGCTTTAATCTCATTGCCTGTCTGCTCCAGTCCGGCTCTGGCGATAATATATTGCTGCGTGGTGAGACGCATTTTTTCCCCTGCATAGGTTAGATGGCAGCCGTTAATGTCCTCCAGCGCATTTATCCTCTTTTTGATAGTCTCCAGTTCGCCTTCCAGCTGTTTGTAATGACGGATGTTCTCCAGCATATCCTCTACATCCAGCCTGCCGCCAACATCGCATACAAATTCACTGATAAAGCCCTTGATATCCATGATCGGGGAAAAGGGTACCGCCTTCCGGAACAGACGGAAGAATTTTTCATTAAGATTGCCCATGCGGCCCCTCAGCACTTCCCTGTACCTCTGGTTGGAATCAAAAAAATCAACTGCTTGCCGGCCATAATTTTCGTGCAGGAACGCCTTCAAAGATTCTGTGGAAAAAGGCGTCCTGTGGTTAAGAAAATGATTGTCCGGCATGGCATGTTCCAGGGAAAAAAAACGGTGGTTGTAGTCGCCGGCGGCATTGCAGTCAAATACTACCCCCAGGCAAAACCGCCTTTCCTTTACGGTATCTTCGAACTCACCCACTATGTAGCTGGTGAAATTGCCCGAGCGGATATAAACCAGACCCTTTTCTTCATTCTCCGCCACTTCCCCCCGTAAATATCCCTTCAAATTGCGCCTGGATTTCTCATTGGCCGCCTTGTTGAAAAAATTGCCGGCGGTGTCGCCCAGCATAAGCAATTGCAAAGCGTCGATGAGTGTGGACTTGCCCGATGCGTTAACCCCGGTTAAAAAATTAATTCTGTCAAAATCTACCAATTGATATCTGAAATAATGCCAGTTGATTAACAACAGTTTTTTCAGGAGCTTCAATCCCCTTGTTCCCCCTTTTGGGTATTGCCGTTACCGGCATAATTACCCGCACCATTTTCCCCGCAGAGATTCCGGTACAGAAAATTAATTCTTTCGTTACTGATTACAAAGAGTATGGTGGGATAAATCAATATTCTGGCCTCCGGGTCGGTCCAGCTTCCGTCCAGTTTATCAATAATATTAAAATCCTTTAAGATCGCAAAACTATCCGCCAGCAGGGTATCCGTTATCCGGCGGTCAATCAGCCCAAGGTAGCCCAGTTTTTGCACAACCTCCATCACCGTGGTGATGACTTCCTTGCGAATGGACAGTTTTTCCCGCTCTTCCTCGTAAATCAAACGCAGAACATACAGAAAATAAGTGGTAACCTTGTCCAGCTGCCGGCGACTGAAACCGGCAGGATTGGAAACCCAGGCCACCCCGTAGTCCGTTTCCAGCGTAAGCTCCCACCCTGCCACCGCCAGGTAATCCCTGAAAAGGTGATATTGCCTTTCTATAAAACGGAAATCCCTGTCCGCCGCCAGGGATTTTTCCCTGTGCTCAAGCCGGTCTCTCAGCATAAACGTTTTAGCCAGCAGTATATTGATAATCCTGGAAAAATGCTCCCTCTCCTCGGCGGTAAGCAATGCCCAGTCCTTGTACCACATTTAACGAACCACCCCTTTGACAGAGAAAACCATGTCCGGTATGCGGTAACCGTTTACAAAAACGTACCCGTCCAGAAACCGGACCTGATAAGGGATGTCCTCTTCATTATTTTTCAGTACAGCCATAATGAGCTTCACAAAATCCTCCGTTTCCTCCAACTGTAATTCCTCACTGGTTACCGTCTCCCTCTCCTGCAGGTAGGCGCTTATAAATTGTACTATTTTCTTGTGGGTAAGACTATCCCGCAAGCGTTGCTCAAAGCGATTAAATTCACTCTCCATCTCCTTGCGGCGTCCGGGCGGGGTAACCGCCAGGGGTTGGGCTTCACCGGCAGTTTTTCTTTGGCGCTCCCGGTAAAGTGAATATTCGTCTATAAATTGCTGCCTGAAAATGTTGAGGCCTTCCTGCAACAAACTTTCGGTTCCGGCAGGTAGACTTTGCTTAAGGCCAGGTAGTCCTTTTAGCACCTCCACCAGTTTGCCCCGGGCATCACGGTCGGTGTTGAGCAGGTACCGTGTTCTCTCCACCGAAGCCCTGGTGTAACTGGTGTTCTTTTTATCAATTTCCCTGAGCAGATTTTCGATATTTTCATAGATGTCTATAATTTCACCCAGTATCCTTACAACATCGGCCCTGGCTTCTTCGGGGACGGCACGGTAGCCCTTCCTTACCATCAGGGCGGAAATTTTTTCAATAACCCTTACATCAGTCAACCAGTTGCGCAATATACGCAAAATCCTGGTCTTGTACCGGGGGATGCTGTCAAATGTTTTCAGAGGGTGATAAATCCTGTCCAGTACGAGCACCTGATAATTGTCAAAATGCTCTTTCATGATCTCCCTGATCTCCTCTTTGTCCTGCAATCGCTGGTAATAACGGCGCATATTGTTGTACAGCCGGCGCAGGTTTTCCCTCAGCTTTACCGTGGCCCCGTGGGACTGCAGCAAGGCTTCCAGCATAAAATCATCCCGTTCGGCATCGGCGGTATTAAGGCAGGAATATGTTGAATATACCAGCGAATTGTATTCACCCGGGCTGTCATCCGTTATCCCGTATAAAACGCTGAGTATGTCTGCCGCATAATCCGGCACCACCAGGTATTCCTCAAATGAATTGGGGTGGTATTCCTTCTCCAGCCAGCCGGAGCCGATTAATTTGCGCAACAAAAAATGAGCACGGCCGGACAGGTTTTTTCCCCCGATGGGCTCGTCCCCTATCTCTTCGCTAAGATCCATCATTCTGTCCTCCAGATGATGAATAAACATTGCTATCAAATCGGCCTTGCGCATGAGCAATTCCTGATGGTAATACCTATGTATGACAAAAAGGGCTTCCAGGTATATATCCTTGTTTTTGGATGTAAGTACGGAGAATAGTTTTTCCGGCACCAGATCAAAAAATTGCATTTTTACTCACTTTCGCCTGTTCTCCCATTCATTATATATAAATAACACACCCTTCGCCAATTGGTAATTGGATATTTGATATTGGTAATTGGAAAATTAGAAGAGGGCAATGCTAAAAAGTGCTGAAAGTCATTGGGAACTATAGTGCATGCTGGCAGTACCCGTGTACAACAACTCAGGCCGCAAAAGCATCCTTTCGGGCAGGTTTCTTTGCCATTGCCAGAAAACTAAAGGTATATTAATATCAGGTATTCAGAATTCAGTAGTCAGTAGTCAGAATCTTTTAAAGTCCAAAGCCTAAGGTTTCCAGCTTTCATTGACTCTAGACCTTCGACTTTTGACATTAGACTTTTAAATACCTCGAGACGATCAACCGTTCTCTCATGCTGACTTCTGTTGTTTTTGCCGGTTTCTTCATTCTGACTCCTGACTCCTGACTCCTGGTTTATAGGTTCTTATTAAAGGAGGCTCGCCAATGGCTGAACACCCGCCAGAAAATCCAGTACATTCGGTGGAGCGAGCGTTAATCATATTGGAAGCACTGGCCAGGCAGCCCCAGGGCTTCGGCTGCACGGAACTGGGTCAGATACTTAAGCTTCATAAAAGTACTGTACACAGAATAGTATCCACCCTGCAAGCATACGGTTTTGCGGAAAAAGATCCACATACGGAACGGTACAAACTGGGCAACAAAATAATTTACCTGGGACTTAAAACGCTTAACAACCTGGACTTTCGCAAGGTAGCAACGCCGTTTATGCAAGAATTGGTTGAGATATCGAGGGAAACTGTACAACTGGCCGTTCTGGACAGAGGCGAAGTCTTGTTTGTTGAGCGGGATCATTCTCCGGAAGTCGTTACGGTTAACCTTGATTGGAGGGGAGAAATCCATTGTACGGCGGAAGGGAAAGTACTGCTGGCCACGCTTCCCGAGCAGGGTATCAAAGAACTGCTGGGCAACCAGGAAATGAAAAAGTACACGGCAAATACCATAACCAACATAGATCAGATGATTGCTCATCTAAATAAAATCAACAAGCAGGGATTTGCCGTTAACGCCGAAGAAATGGCAGAAGGCGTGCGCTCTATTGCCGCCCCGGTGTACAACCACAGCGGCAGTGTAATTGCCGCCCTGAGTATCACCGGACCCAGTTCCAGACTATCTCTGGAGAGGATTTACCGGCTGGTTAATGTGCTCAAGGAAGCGTGTATGTCCATATCGGCACAGCTGGGCTACCGCAAGGACTTGCTCAACAATCCAGCGAACAGATGATCAAGAAACCTATAATCATATAACACAGGAGGGGAACGCCGGATGAACACGGATTTCCCATATGATTCCAAACCACCGGCAAAACAGAATTTAAATGATTATGACCACGCTTATGCCACCTTTCGGTGGGAAGACGCGGAAGACGAAATAGGATGGGACCGGGCGGGCCGGGTTAATATCGCCTATTCCTGTATTGAAAGGCACGTTTTGGGGGGAAGGGGCCACCGGACGGCCCTAATCTATGACAACAGCTCCATGCGCAAATGCTACTCTTATAAGGACATAGAACTGCTAACCAATAAATTTGCCAATGCTTTAAAAGATCTGGGTATAAAAAAAGGAGAGCGGATAGCCCTATTCATGCCACCCTGCCCGGAATTCTATATCAGCCTGCTGGCAGTGGTAAAAATAGGCGCCATCGCCGTCCCGCTGCACTGCAAATACATGAAAGATTCGGTTACGACTTTCCTTGCCGACAGTGAGCCGGTTATGGTAATTACCACAAATACCCTGCGGCAGCGCATCGCGGACGATGAAATAAATTCAATCCGTATGGTGGTAACCACGGACTCTTACGATGCTGAATACAACTGGTGCAGCCTGGTAGACAACGCCCCCTCAACACCCGTGACGGAGTGGATGGAGGGGCAGGACCCCATGCTTTTACTTTACACCTCGGGCTCTACAGGAAACCCCAAAGGTGTCATCCACACCCACGCAGGAGCGCCCCAATACTTCCAAACCGGCCGCTGGGTGCTGGATTTCAGGGATGAGGATGTATACTGGTGCACCGCCGACCCTGGTTGGATTACTGGAATTTCATACGGTGTCTGGGCGCCTTTGCTCAACGGAGTTTGCATCGTTGTCTGCAAGGAGTCCCCCAACGCCCAAAACTGTTACAGACTGCTAAAGGACAACAAGGTTACCATATGGTACACCACCCCCAGCCTGCTTAGAAATTTAATGAATGCAGATTGTTCCGCCTGGGAAGATTTTCAGCCTGGAACACTGAGAAAAATAATCAGCGTGGGAGAGCCCCTTAACCCCATCATCAATCGCTGGAGCATGAAAAAGTTTAACCTGACGGTTCATGACAGCTGGTGGATGACCGAAACCGGTGCCCTGATGATAGCCAATTTCTCCTGTCTGCCGTTAAAGCCAGGTTCCATCGGTAAGGCGTTTCCGGGTATTTACGCAGCTATTATAGATGAAAGCGGGGCGGAGCTACCGCCTTTCGCCGTGGGACAGCTGGCCATAAAATCCGGATGGCCAGCTGTGATGACAGGAATATGGAAAGACAAAGAAAAATACCGTGAATACTTCAGACTTCCCCCCTGGTATCTAACCGGTGATTTAGCATACAGAGACAGGGAAGGCTATATCTGGTTCCAGGGGCGTATTGACGACGTAATCAAAATCGACAGCGAAAGGGTGGGCCCATACGAAATAGAAAGCAAGCTGGTGGAACACCCGGCAGTTGACGAAGCCGGAGTTATCGGCAAACCGGACCCCCTGCACGGTGAAATTATCAAGGCTTATATAGTGTTAAACAGTAACTACATCTGGTCAGATGAATTGCGCGGGGAATTGTGCAATTTCATCGAAAAAAAACTCGGTCCCAGACTGGTGCCCCGTGAAGTAGAAATGTGTACCAGCCTACCCAGAACAAGAAGCGGTAAACTTATGAGAAGGGTTCTAAAATCCTGGGAACTGGGCTTGCCACCACAAAGTTTCGTCACTACAGAATAACCTTTACAGGACAGACAGCCGTATGATTCCTTGAATGGAAAATGCGGCTGTTTATTTTTTTTGCACTACCATTCGACCCTCAATAATAACATATAAGCTTCATAAATAACCTTTGGTCTGAATTTTCTTAACATTCAGACCAAAATAGGCTATAAATAATGAAACAGCGTTTCTCTCTGCGGAACAACTTTAATTTTCTAAATCTTCTAAAGATTCGAGCTTCACACTATTGCTTACGTCATAGAACAATTTCCAGAGCAATCCATTAGCTGGAGGTGATTAAAAAATATTCTATAGTATGTCGGTAGCAATACCAGGCGTATCAAAGAAAATGAATAAAAAGATTGGGCTGTAAAGGACTAATTATTTAAATAATAAGGCTGGCTGGCTGGCTGGCCATAAAGGAGGCTACCAAATGGCAGTGGCAGTAGAACAAGTCGGCAGCGTACAAAATCTAATGACAGAAAGCAGGGTCTTTTACCCACATCAGGAATTTGTGGACAGTGCAAAAGTTAGTTCCCGTCAACAACGTGATGAATTATACCGGAAATCCATCGAAGAACCGGAACAATTCTGGGCCGAGATGGCGGAAGAACACATCACCTGGTTTAAGAAGTGGGATAAAGTTGAAGAGTACGACTTCGTAAACGGGGTTGTTAAATATTACCAGGGTGCCAAGCTGAATGTTACTTACAACTGCCTGGATCGTCATCTTAATACCTGGCGCAGAAACAAAGCGGCCATCATCTGGCAGGGCGAGCCTCTGGAGGAAAGCCGCACTTATACTTATGGCGAACTGCACCGGGAAGTCTGCAAGTTTGCCAACGTGCTGAAGGGCCTGGGTGTGAAAAAAGGCGACCGGATCTCCATCTACCTGCAGATGATTCCCGAACTGGCTATCGCCATGCTGGCCTGCGCCCGGATCGGCGCCATTCACAGCATCGTATTCGGCGGTTTCAGCCCCGAGGCGCTGAGGGACAGGATTTTAGACGCTGAAGCGGATGTACTGATCACCAGCAACTACGGCTTCCGGGGCGGCAAACTGCTCCCGCAGAAGGACAATGCCGACAAGGCCATGGCCAAGTGCCCCAATGTGAAGCACTGCGTAGTCGTGAGCCGGGTTGACAAAGAATGCAACATGGTGGAAGGGCGCGACCTTTACTGGAATGACCTGATGGCCGCAGCTTCCAAAGACTGTGAGCCGGAAGTCATGGATGCGGAAGATCCCCTCTTTATCCTCTACACCAGCGGCAGCACAGGCAAACCCAAGGGCGTTCTGCACACAACCGGCGGGTACCTCACTTATGTAACAACCACCTTTAAATATATCTTCGATTACCGCGACGAGGATGTCTTCTGGTGCACGGCGGACATCGGCTGGGTGACCGGCCACAGCTATATCGTCTATGGTCCCCTGGCGGCCGGGGCTACATCCATGATGTATGAAAGCGTACCGAACTATCCCCAGCCTGACCGTTTCTGGCAGATCGTGGAGAAATACGGCGTCAACATCTTCTACACCGCACCCACCGCCCTGCGGGCGATGATGAGAGACGGCGACAAGTGGCCCCTCGATAGAGACTTAAGCAGCCTGCGCTTACTGGGTACGGTGGGCGAGCCGATTAATCCCGAAGCTTGGGTTTGGTACCACACCATTATCGGTAAAGAGAAAACCCCGATCGTTGACACCTGGTGGCAGACTGAAACCGGCGGCATTCTTATTACTCCGCTGCCCGGTGCTATCCCCACCAAGCCAGGCTCTGCAACAGTGCCATTCTTTGGCTTAAAACCGAAGGTCATCCGTCAGGACGGCAGTGAGGCGGACGTAAACGAAGGCGGCTACCTGGTCATTGAAAAGTCCTGGCCGGGTATCATGCGCGGAGTATACGGAGACCCGGAAAGATTTAAAAATACTTACTTCGTACAATATCCCGGCGTATACTTCACCGGAGACGGCGCCCGCAAGGATGAGGACGGTTATTTCTGGCTGATGGGCCGGGTGGATGACGTACTTAACGTATCCGGACACAGACTTGGCACTGCCGAGGTGGAAAGCGCTCTGGTGGCAAATGCCAAGGTTGCTGAAGCAGCGGTGGTTGGCTACCCCCACGATATTAAAGGCGAAGGTATTTACGCCTATGTAACCCTGAAACAAGACATAGAATTTACAGAAGATCTGAAAAAGGAACTGGTGGCCCATGTCCGCAAGGAAATTGGCCCCATCGCCTCACCGGACAAAATTCACTTCTCCAACGCCCTGCCCAAAACCAGGAGCGGTAAAATCATGAGAAGAATTTTGAGGAAAATAGCCTCCGGAGATATAGATCAACTGGGTGACACCAGCACCCTGGCAGATCCCACAGTGGTAGACTCCCTGGTGACCGGCAGGCAGTAAAGCCGTATCTTTAGGGAAAGCAGCGGGGCAACAACTAAAAAAAGTGGGCAGGCTTGCTTACGGGCCTGCCCGGAAAAATAAGGAGGTGCGCTTATGAATACCCAATCCCAACCCAGCGAAAAAAGGGCCTGGTCAGTAGTTTTTGCAGGTATGGGTGTAAACCTGGCACTGGGCGTATTATACTCCTGGAGTGTTTTCGCCGCAGCTCTGGTCGACAAGTTACACTGGACCAAAACCCAGTCCCAGTTCCCCTACACCCTGGCCTGCTTAATGTTTGCCCTTTTTATGATCATCGCTGGCCGCTGGCTGGATAGAGTCGGCCCCCGGGTCATTGCCACCATCGGTGGAGTACTGGCCGGCGCTGGCATGATTATTTCCGGCTTATCCCAATCGGTAACAGGTATTACCATAGGATTCGGAATTGTAGTAGGTGCTGCCATGGGCTTTGGTTATTCCGCACCCACCCCCGCCGCCGTCAAGTGGTTCCAGCCCCACAAGAAGGGGCAAATAGCTGGCCTGGTGGTGGCCGGTTTCGGTCTTGCTTCTGTTTATATCGCTCCGCTGACCAATTACCTGCTGAAAAATTACGGTATATCGAAATCATTTATATTTGAAGGATTTTTCTTCCTGGCTGTAATTCTCGTACTATCCCAGGCACTGGCCTATCCTCCTGCGGGTTATGTGCCGTACGGCGGCCCCGCCCCGCAAACAAAAGCAGGTTCCGCCACGGCATCCAAACTGGATTTCTCCCCTGGTGAGCTGCTCAGAACACCCCAGTTTTACCTGTTATGGATAATGTTCTGCTTCGCCGCCTCGGCCGGCCTAATGATTATCGGCCACCTGGCCAAAATATCCCAAATCCAGGGCGGCATCAAATGGGGTTTCATCCTTGTGGCAGTACTCGCGGTGGCTAACGCAGGTGGCCGGATCCTGGCCGGGTGGCTGTCCGACAAACTTGGCCGCACCAACACCATGCTGATTGTGTTCGGTATCCAGGCGGTCAACATGTTCTGCTTCGTATCTTACAAAAGTACCGTGCTGCTTCTGGTAGGCTCCGTCCTTACCGGCCTGGCCTACGGTGCGCTGTTGTCCCTGTTCCCGTCAGCAACTTTCGACTACTTCGGCCTAAAAAACGCCGGCATCAACTATGGCCTGGTATTCAGCGCCTGGGGCGCCGCAGCCGCTATCGGCCCTATCATTGCAGGCCGGACCGTAGACCTCACCGGAGGATACGGCGCCAGTTACATGATTTCCGGTGTGCTGCTCCTTATCGCCGCTGCAATATCATTTATCACTAAAGCGCCAACCTCCAAGCCCGGGGCTACGGCACCCGTTGCCGAAATGATACAATAACTGTAATCATGAAGCCCGGGACTACGAACCCGGAATGCCGAAAACCCGGGGATGCTCCCGGGTTTTCATTTTTCAAATAGTATTTATCAACTGCTGTTACAGAAAAATGGTTATTAATCAGTAGTTCTAACCCCTTATGGCACGCCGCCCGATTAATATATGCCTGGGACAGGAAGGATTTCAATTGACCCGGGTAGTATTATTAAACTAAACAGGCTATTCCTGCTAGTCTGATACACTACAACTTTCAGGGCAAAAGCCTGCCGAAAGGAATGAGCGCCAATGGTTATAAACTGCGCCGAGATAGCGGTAAGAGAGCTTTTTCCCGAGGTGCTGAAATCCTACCAGCAAAGGATCGGGCCGGTCTGCACATGCCAGCGCTGCCTGGACGACGTTATCGCCCTGACACTGAATTATCTCCCTCCCCACTACGTCGCCTCGGAAAAGGGAACTATAATTACAGGTGTGGACTATCAGCAGATAGGGGGCAGAACAGAGATTTTCACCCAGATATGCCATGCCATCAGGGTAGTATCGGAAAACCCACGGCATTGATGCCTGACCCATGCTCGCCGGTTTATGGTCATCTGTACCCGGTCTTATATATCCGGCTGTCATGCATGTACTGTGCGATATTCCGGGCACTGCCGCAGTCTTCATAAAAAATGTTGCCTATTACCAGTGTATCGGCATAACCGGCCATGGCCCTTGCCATGGCCACCTCTGCTATGCCCCCACCGTAAACCAGATGAATCCTACGGCGTCTGACCGAAACTGCCTTCACCAGATCAATTTCCCCGAAACTGCCGCTGTATTCTATATACAGTAAGGGAAAATTATAAATCCCCTCTGCCATGGCCGCATACACCTGAGCCTCTTCAACCCCCACCGGACCCGTGCCGGTAACCTTGCCCGCTGCGGAATCCGGATTACAGATGATGTATCCCTCCACAAGCACTCTGCCCCAGTCGATTAGCCTACCATAAACCGTTAAGGCTTCAAAATAATAATCCGAAAACCATTTCTTTTCAGAGGCGTTTAATACGAATGGTACAAAATAAGCATCGACCCCTGCCACCACAGCCCGAGGGTTGGAAATCTCCTGAACCAGGGGACCATTGTAACCCGACGATCTGATTTTTTCGATTAGCTGCTTTGTGTTGTCAAAGGTTATCCCCTGGGTTCCGCCCACTACTACTGCATCAAAACCGGGATGACTTACAACAGTCAATATCTCGCTGCTTACAGGCTTATCCGGATCAAGTTTGGCGATCAGCCGCCAGTGCCGCCAGTATTTTTCAGGCCACAAAATTTATCCCTCCAAACATCACAGGTAAAAAGATACCTGTTCCAAAAATAATATTTATACACGAAAAAATAAGTTAAATCAAACTTATAACACTTAAATAACATATAGCATTTAGTTGAGCATAGTGTACCTATCTTAAATTCTACAAAACAAGGTTAAATTTATTATATAACCAATATTGACTGATGACAAAATATAACCCCCAAAAAAACTATCGAACCTCGAAAGCCGCGTCTATTATGGGATTGTTACTCAATTCACAATATCCCCTTATCTCCTTTTTTAGAAAAAAATGTGGTGACAAGCAAGTCAAAATATTGTAGTATAAATAACATAGTACTAAATAATTAAGCATCAGGGGATTGTGCCTTATGTTACAAGTGGCATTGCAGGCTAAAATAAAATAGCTGCAAAGTTGTATACCTAACTTAAAATAATTAAAGATTAGTGAAATTTTAGACTTTTCTGCTGTATATTTGGGCTGACTTATTGGGCCACTGGAAGCGAAACCATGGTGCCGACTGAATACATAAGGCTATAATACTATCAAGAATATAAGTGAGCCTTGGGTTCGGTAGGGGAATAACCCCTTCCGAACCCTTAGAGCGAAATTAAAGGTATGGGGACACACCTCTCTTTGTAGCCTGGATCTAGGGTCAGAGGAATGTCCCCAACATTGAGCTTTACAGCCTGTTGCTCCCCGACCTCCGAGGACGGCTCTTACAGGCTGTTAGCGAGATAATAGAGGTATTGTATAAATGAAGGGGGTAAATACAATGTCCACTATTTCACATGCTGAAACCGGGAGCCGGGAAATAGTCACCAACAACTTTTTTTCAAATATCACCAAATTTCTGAAGGGCTTTTTCATAACCAGGGATATAACCAAGGATACCAGTATTTATCATGGAAATTTTTCCTATAACCTGATACCCGATACGGCCATCAGAAATTTTCACAACATTAAAAATGTTACCATGTTAAAGGCTGGCGACTGCTACGTATATATTTTTGAAAAACCGGGATACCAAGGCCACTATCTCATTATAAAGCCCGGGGAGGTCTTCAAGCCGGAACACTGCGGGTCTGTCATAGTTAGCACGAGAACCGTACCTCTGGCCACTGTCACCGCCGACGCCGCTCCTCCGGAATGGTGCTGGGAGATGTCGGGTCCCATGTACCTATGGCACTTTTCCCCGTTTTACAAGTATGCATAAAAAAATTCATTAAAGGACACGGGATAATTTAATCCCGTGTTTTTTGTTGCCCCTACAACACCGTTGCCTCCTTTGCACACAACTCCAAATGTTCTATTATATTTTTTTACACTTGTCCGGACCTCCGGTATAAGTTAAACTTTTACCGTAGCGAGGTGGAATACTGTCAATGATATTACTACAGGCCAGTCATGTTGGCAAATCTTTTGGAGATATAACAATACTTGAGGATATAACGCTGACGGTACAGGAAAATGAGCGGGTGGGGCTGGTGGGTGCCAACGGCGCGGGCAAGTCCACACTGTTAAAAATTCTTACCGGAGAAATCCCTCCGGACGCAGGGGAAGTTATTGCCTCGGGCGGCGTTACCAACGGCTACCTTGCCCAGGACGGAGACCTTGATTCCAGCCGTACAGTCTGGGATGAAATGCTGGAAGTATTTCGACCCCTGATCGACATGGAAAGCCGTCTGCGTCAACTGGAAAAGCACCTTGATACCCGGGAAGCCTTACTTGAATATGACACTCTTTCCGAAGAATTCCGCAACCGGGGAGGATACAGCTACAGGACCGATATTGCCCGGGTGCTTAAGGGTCTAAATTTTTCAGACCAATTCTTTAATTTACCTGTAAATAATCTAAGTGGCGGCCAAAAAACCCGCCTGGCCCTGTCCAGGCTTTTACTGTTGAAACCGGGCCTGCTGGTTCTAGATGAGCCTACCAACTATCTGGACGTGGAAACTCTGGCCTGGCTGGAGCAATATCTCAAATCATTTCCCGGCGCTGTCCTGGTGGTTTCCCATGACCGCTACTTTCTCGATCAAACTACAAAAACAATTTTCGAACTGGAAAATGGCCGTGTCACTCGTTACCCTGGCAACTATTCCAGCTTTGTCGAACAAAAAAGTGAACTTATCCGTCTACAAGACAAACAATATCGCAAACAACAACAGGAAATTGCTCGTCAGGAGGATTTTGTCAGGAGAAATATAGCCAGGGCTTCCACCACCTCCCGGGCCAGGAGCAGACAAAAAGCTCTGGAAAAAATTCAACCATCTGAAAGGCCTGCCACACTGAAAACGACCCGGTTTTCCTTTGACATAGTACGGCAAAGCGGCTCGGAGGTTTTAAAAGTAAATGATATGACCATTGGTTACCCGGGGCTATTACTGTCCCGGAGGTTAAACTTCCATCTGGCCCGGGGCGAAAGGGTTGCCCTGGTGGGTCCTAACGGTGCGGGTAAAACAACCCTGCTGAAGACAATAGCCGGTGGAATTGTCCCCCTGGCCGGACATTTATTGCTGGGAACCAATGTCTTTACTGGGTATTACCAGCAAGAGCAGTCCTGTGCAGGCAGTACCCGGCAGGTGCTGCACGAGCTCTGGGACAGTTATCCAGGCCTGGATGAAAAGGATATCCGGACAATTTTAGGGAACTTTCTCATTCGGGGTGATGAGGTATATAAGGAAATGTACGAGTTGAGCGGCGGGGAAAAGGCCAGGGTTTCCCTGGCCAAACTAATGCTACAAAAGCCCAATTTTCTGCTTCTGGACGAACCCACCAATCACCTGGATGTTTACAGTAAGGAAATTCTGGAAAAGGCGCTGCAGGACTTCCCCGGCACCATATTATTCGTTTCCCATGACCGTTATTTCCTCAACAAAATTGCTACCAGAACACTGGAATTGACACCCGGAGGGGTATTTGATTACCCGGGTAATTACGATTACTACCTGAAAAAAAAGGAAATGGAACAAGCTGACGCCTGCCGTGGTACACATAGCACCTCGGCAGGCCGGGAAAACAGGGAAAATGATACAAAAAACGATTATCAACTGCAAAAAGAAACCAAAAGAAAACAGGAAAAAATACAACGCAGGATTGATAAACTGGAAGCGGATATAGCAGAGGCAGAAAAAATGGCGGAGGCACTGGAAAGAGAAATGGTGCTGCCGGAAGTGTATCAAAATGTAGAGTTGCTTCTGGATAAAAACACCCGTCTGGAGGAACTTAAAGCTATACTGGAAAAATATTATAATGAGTGGGTGGAATTAACCGAATCAGCCACCTGAATATTACATCCGCCTTCAGTAATAAAAAATTGTCGTTAAAAAGAAGGAAAACCATCGTCCCGGAACAAATTTTATATATCCCCTAATATTATCAGTACCCCCAAGGGAGGCATTCACCTTGAAAGCAAACCCGGAGCTTCTTCAAAAGGAGTATTTTGACAATTACGAGGACTACTGCACCGCTGCCGACTCCATTGTGGAGGATTTAAGGGCCTTCCTGGAAAAACACCAGCGGGCATACAGGCTACAGGTTAAGCAATACCCCCTCTACCGCTTTGAGGTCAGGGTGAAAAGCTGGGAAAGCATACTCGATAAAATACAAAGAAAAGAACAGTACAAAGATGCCAAAACTTTAAATGATATACCGGATACCATTGGTGTTTTCATAGTGGTAGAGTTGTCCGAAGACATTGAAAAAGTGGTCAAGCTCATGGATAAAAGGCGCGATGAACTACTGGAAATATCTCATATATCATCGCTCATTCATTTGCCCACAAAACACGAAAATGGCAATCTCACCCACCATTACGACGGTGTATACTCCCTCAAGGCCGGGGCTAAAACGGCGACGGCAAACTATAATTTTGAAATACAACTGCGCAGCGAAGTGGAAAACCTCTGGTCCAACATCGAGCACATGTCTTTTTATAAAAACAAAATTAAAAGCAGAAACGACAGGATACTGAAACGCCTGAAAGAACACTCCTTCAGCCTGCTGCTACAGGCCGATGATGTTTTGAGCATCTTGAGAAGGGAGAGAATGAAAAACGACCTGCTGGACTTGAAGGAAAAGATGTACGAAGCATTGGAAGGATATTTCGACGGCATAAAGATTCGCGATGCCGAAGGAGTGTCCGGGTACCTCTACGAGTGCTGGGACCTGGCCTTTGATATTATCACCGTGGAAGAATTTGAGAATATTTTTTCCGGGGCCTCCAGGGTCAAGGACGAGCAGGTGGATCTGATATTAAAGCATTACACCCCCGACAAAATGCATGAAAGGCTGTTCAACTACCTGAAAGATAACATGACCCTTAGCGACAGGATTATATTGAAAATGGGACTCGCCTGCGGGGAACCCTATGTTGCCATAGACTACCTGCTGTCCGATATGGAAGAGGCCTGCTGCTCCGAATGCGGCAAATGGGTAGACTATAACGATGCCGACTTTTTCGCCGCCAAGGTGGAAATGCGTGGTAATTTTTACTGCCGGGAGTGTGCGGAGAAAAAGTTATCTTACTGCCAGGCCTGCGGCTCTGTGCTGGTACCGGGTAAATTTTGTAAAAGCTGCTTCTCCAAACTGCCCTTTAAACTAAACTGATAATCGTTTAAAAATAACAGCCGGCCTGCCTGTATATAATATTTTGCAAGAAAAAAAAGAGAACCGGGGTATAAGTAATGAAACAATTTACAGTTATCGGACTGGGGCGTTTCGGCACCAGTGTAGCCAGGACATTAACCCAAATGGGCTATGATGTGCTGGCCATTGATGCCGATGAAAACAAGGTGGAAGAATTAGCGGACGTGGTCACCCACGCCGTCACGGCCAACGCGCTTGATGAGACAGTCCTGAAATCGCTGGGACTGAGAAACTTTGACGTAGTGGTGGTGGCCATTGGCCAGGATATACAGTCCAATATACTAGTTACGGTGATGCTAAAGGAAATGGGCGTTAAAAAAGTGGTGGCCAAGGCCGCCACTGAACTGCAGGGCAAGGTGCTGCAAAAAATAGGAGCTGATGTTGTTGTATTTCCCGAAAGGGATATGGGCGAGCGGGTGGCACGCTGGCTGGTTTCCAAAAATATTATCGACGTTATCAACCTGTCACCTGATTACAGCCTGGTTGAACTGGCCGCATCCCCGGAATTTCAAGGCGTATCCCTGCAGGACACGGGATTGCGTAAAAAATTCGACATTTCGGTGCTGGCCATCCGCCGGGGGAAAGAATTTATCATTTCCCCCGGAGCCAGGCAGATTATTGAAGAGGGGGATGTACTCATCGTTATTGGCAGCAACGAAAAATTAAAATTCTTTGAGACTGAGGGATAATATATTTACAGCATCCTCTCCATGGTGACCCAGATCTGGTAGGAACCATCCGATCTGTTAATCACAGGCATTCTCTTTTTGATAATAAAACCGCATTTATTGTAGCAGGTAAGTGCCCTTACATTGGCTTCGCGTACTGAAAGCCATAAAAATTTCAGTCCCAGCCTGTTTTTGGCTATCTCCATCATGGCCTGCATGGCCTGGGTTCCTATACCCAGGCCCCAAAACTGAGGCTCCCCGATCAATATACCCAGTTCCGCCGATGCGGTTCTGGTAAATATCTGTTCCACCCAGGCCGCGCCAACCTTCTTCCCGCCGTATTCGAGCATATAAAGGTGATAATCCCCTCCCGGCTCCTTGGCCACGGTAAAGTTCCTGGGGCCGATGGTGGTTTGAAAAACTGACGTATCAATATTCTTTCGCCATTTTTCCCACACTGAGGCATCCTCCGGTGAGTAGGGCACCAGTTTGACACTCTTTTTCATACTACCGGCGCCGTCGTCCTCCACCTCAACCAGCTCGGCAAAAATCTTGGATTCCCTACCGATTTCAGCCAGTTCCAAAACCTGCTTTTGAATGCGCGGGTCGCCGCATAGCGAACCCTTGGGATATAGCACAAAACCTCCGCCAGCTGTCTTATTCTTAACACTTATAATTAAATCCCTGATATCGTTTTTATCACCTACAGCGGACAGTTTTGTTTTTTTAACATCGCAGGGATCGGACCCGGCAAATCCCACCCTGACAAAGGAATGTCTGGGATGTTGAGGAAAACGGGCAACCATCATTCTCAGGGGCTGCTTAAAGCGGTAGGACACCTTACCCTCCCTGTCCACCAGCAACAGGTGACCGTTGTCCTGTAATAGCTGTACGGGATTTTCGCTTTTATCCCCGCCGGAAAAAATAACGTTTAATTCTGTCTCCCCGTCCAGTAATCTGATCAGTATATTTTTTACTACATCGGCATCTTTAATTTCAGCAATAATATCCGTGCACCCTGGAAACAATTTGCTCAGTTTTCCATCAAATATCTCCAGATTTCTCTCCATACCAGGGCCTCCTTACTATACAACCTGTAATATTATTTCTGCACTACACCGCCATTCCCTTCCCCTGGTGTCTATTTCTTTTGCCAGCGGGGGTTTGGGTGGTTTATAATATTTTAGCCAATATTTTAAAATACAAAAGGAGACTTCTGTTATGGAGCCCATCCGGATAGCCCTGGTGCAAATGCAGTCGGAAACAGGCATGATTGACAAGAATATGGAAAAAATTTATAGCTTTACCCGGCAGGCGGCTGAAAAAAAAGCCGACATAATATGCTTTCCGGAACTCTGCATACAAGGGTATCACCGTGAAAAATCACCCCCGCTGGCAAAACCCATCCCGGGCGAAAGCTCCGAAGCCATAATACGTCTAGCCGTACAGGAAGGTATTATTGTGCTGGCGGGGCTGGCTGAACAGTCTGGTACGGAAAAACCGTATATTACCCAGTTGCTGGCTTTTCCCGGCGGCGATTGGGCAGTCTATCGTAAAACACACCTGGGTAAGAGCGAGGCTCCTTATTTCTCCCCCGGAGACAAACTGCCCGTTTTCAGCTCAGCACAAGCCTCCTTCGGAGTGGAAATCTGCTGGGATTTACATTTCCCGGAGGTCTCCGCCATATTATCTCTGAAAGGGGCAGAAATAATTTTCGCCCCCCATGCTTCCCCAACAATTGTGGGGGACCGCAGGAACATATGGTTGAAGTATCTGGCTGCCAGGGCCTATGACAATACAGTATTCGTGGCAGCCTGCAATCTGGTGGGCAGCGACGGCACAGGCCAGTCCTTCTGCGGCGGAGCCCTGGTCATAGACCCCAAGGGCACTGTTGTGGCGGAGGACTTCGACGGCAGAGAAGGTCTCCTGGTGGCAGACCTGGACCCCACCCTGCTGAACACTATCCGGCGCAGGGAATCAGGCTCCATGAGGCATAGTTTCTATCTGGAGGGCAGAAGGCCGGAACTTTACGGGGAACTACTGAAAAAGGTCAAACCTCTATAGTGCAAAGACAGGGGGACCAAAGAAGGGGAAGACAGGGGAACGGTAGGTTCAACGCTCCCCGCCTCCAATAAAATAAAACAGGTAAACCGCCAGATGGCGGTTTTTGTTTTTCCGGAAAAATAACTTAATAACCTAGTTACCCGGTACCGTATAGATACCATTTAAGAGTTAGTATGTATACTACGTTAACCGACCCTTGGCACGCTTATCATTCTTTTCTTGATCACGGTTTTTGGGGGGTAATAGCAGCGTATTTGATTGTAAAATACGGTAAATCAACAGTTGTTCCATCTGCTTGGAAGAAAATTAATAGGGGATAGGTGACCATTTTAGCAGGATGCGCCACACCGACTGTATTGGTGGGGCGCATCCTGTTTTCGCGGGTCAACACCTTAGTTCACTGAACGAGAACCGTCCCCTTGCTTCCCACATGTCTTCGTCCCCCTGTCTTTGCGCAATAACTTTATTATTGAACGTAATCTCTACTACGGGCCTGTCGAGCCTGTTCTTCAGCCATATAGGCGGGCATATAGCTGTCATCGTGGTCTACGTCCAGTACTTCTCCTGTTTTGGCAGACTCCAGTATCTTGAAAATCATCATTGCGTCACCATACTCCATCTCAGGGGTGACTGATAGGGGCTCCTTGCCCATGGCGGCGTTGTAGAAATTTAACAGTTCATTGTAATACCCCCGCTGGGGCCGGTAAGGGACCTTCTCCAAACGACCATCATTGTACGACACGTTGATGGTGCCGCAGTCCCTTTCCTCCAGGTAAATCATACCGTTAGTGCAGAATATCCTAAGCCCCACCAACGGCCTCTGCATCTCCTTACCCGCACTATAGAAGGAAAACTGCCCGGTCACCCCGTTCATAAACTTGATGTTTACATTAACGGCTGCGTAAGGGGCAAAGTCATCGTTTTGGGGCACGCCGAAGGCCTGCAGTTTCTCCACAGCCCCGAAAACGTGCCTCAGCATGGCCATGTCGTGCACGCCAGTATCCAGTATAGCGCCCCCCGGGAATTTTGCATGCTGCCTCCATTCCACCGTAGGGAATTTATTCTGCTGCTTCATGTCCCCGGGAAAGAACACAACCTTGTTCTGCATGAAATATACCGGTTTTCCCACCTTTTCCGTACGGATCATGTCCCGGATTATGTCAACCTCTTCATTATAGCGGTAGTTTTCGGCAATCATAACAGGGATGTTGTATTTTTTCGGCAGCTCGGCGCTTACCCTGGCCTGCTCCGGTGTGGGCGCCAGAGGTTTTTCCAGTATTATGGGCTTACCGGCCTTGGCCACCACGTCCGCTACTTCGAAATTGTCGTTTATCGGCACCATAATATCAAAAGCGTCTATGTCGGTCCTTTTCATCATCTCCCGATAATCCCCGTAGGCGTCCTTTTCCAAATTCAGGCCCAGCCTCCCGGCCCACGATCGAGCCTTTTCAACCTCGACATCGGCCAGAGCCACTATCTGGTATTGGTCGGACAGTTCCTGGTACGCCGGATAATGGAGTTTTTCCAGGGCCATACCGGCACCGATAATCCCCACACGCAGCTTTTGCATCCACTCTACTCCCCTTTTGTCTCCAACATTTTTAAATAGTATGACCATTACCGGTTAATGCATGCACTAACCCTGCAATAGAGTACCGCTTTAAATTACAGAGTACTCCCCCGGAGAAGGGATTAAAGGGAAAACAGCGAAAATACCAGTAATAAGGAAAGGGGGCATCCGAGAAGGAATGTCCCCTAATTGAAACAAAACAGGAGGGCTTGAAATGACTGATATGCCGAAAGGAGCATTCATTCAGCGGGATAAGATTACTTACGCCATCGTGCCCCGCTCCCCCATGGGACTGGTCACCCCTGACACACTTGAAAAAATTGCCGGGGTGGCAAAGAAATATAACATCCCCATTATCAAAATAACCTCAGGCCAGCGTTTTGCTCTGGTGGGTATGAAACCTGAACAGGTAGACGAGATCTGGCACGACCTGGGTATGGATGTGGGTCCGGCGGTGGAACTCTGCGTGCACTATGTTCAGGCCTGCCCGGGAACCGCAGTATGCCGGTTCGGCATACTGGACTCACTTGGACTGGGCGGCAAACTGGAAAAAATGTTTGTAGGCATGGATTTACCGGCCAAAGCTAAATTCGGCATTTCCGGCTGTTCCAACAACTGCGGTGAAGGCTTAGTCAGAGACTTCGGAGCCTACGGCAAGAAAAGCGGCTGGACCGTGTCCTTCGGCGGCAATTCCGGCAACAGGCCCAGAATAGGTACGATACTGGCAGAGGGACTTACCGACGAACAGGTGGTGGATCTGGCGAAAAAATGCTTCGACTACTACGGGGCCAATGCCAAAATCAAGGAGAGAACGGCGCGTTTTATTGACCGCATAGGAGTTGAGGAATTTAAAAAGGCTGTATTGGAATAATAAGGTGGAGTCTGCCAGGCATGAAAGCCTAAAACAGGTAAACCGCCAAATGGCGGTTTACCTGTTTTAGCGGGATAATAACTTAATAACTTAGTTAACCGGTACCGTCACAGGTACCGTCACACATCTACCGTCACACATCCAGCACAAGATTGTTGCGGTGCACCACTTCATCATAGTCCTTGTGCCCCAGTGTCTTCTGGATATCATGGGTATGCAGCCCTTTGATCAGATTTACTTCCCTGGCGGAATAATTAACGATACCCCTGGCTATTTCCACTCCGTCCGGTCCCACCAGGCTTACCGTGTTGCCAATTTCAAAGTCGCCCTCCACCCCGGTTATACCTGATGGCAAAAGGCTTTTACCCCGGCGCGCCAGAGCCTGGGCCGCCCCCTCGTCCAGGAAAAGCTTTCCCTGGACTGTGGCGCAATAGGCAATCCAACGCTTTTTATTGTCCAGTCTGACCGAGGGCCAGAAAACCGTACCTAATTCCTCCCCGGCCAAAACCCGCCGGATAACGTCACCCGTACCGGCCCCGGCCACCACTGTGGCCAAACCGAAATGCATGGCCATACGTGCAGCATGAAGCTTAGTAGCCATACCGCCAGTACCTACAGCGCTGCCGGAACCACCGGCTGCTGACTCCAATTCCCTGGTTATTTCGGTTACCATGGGAATAACAACGGCTCCAGGATCAGTCTTGGGGTTTGCATTATACAGCCCATCTATATCGGAAAGCAAAAGTAACAGGTCCGCGTCCACTAACCCCGCCACCTGGGCCGCCAGGGTATCGTTGTCACCCACCTTTATTTCATCCACAGCCACGGTATCATTTTCATTGATCACGGGGATTACACCCATCCCCAGCAGTGCGTACATGGTATTACGGGCATTCAGAAACCGTCTGCGGTCCGAAAAGTCTTCCCGGGTTAGCAGTATCTGCCCCACCACCACCCCGTATTCATCAAAAAATTTTTCATACAAATGCATCAGCATACCCTGCCCCACGGCGGCAGCAGCCTGTTTTTCCGGTATGCTTTTGGGCTTCTGGCTGTACCCCAACCTGTTGAAACCCACGCCTATAGCCCCGGAGGTCACCAGCAGCACATCTACGCCCCGGTTATGAATGTCAGCCATCTGGCGAACCAGGTTTTCCATTTGAGCCAGATTGGGTTTGCCGGTGCTGTATATAAGGGAACTGGACCCTATTTTTACAACAGTACGCCTCACATCGTTAAAATCCCTGGCTTGCTTCCGCATATCTTTTACACCCGTTGTCAAGCATAAATTTTCATCTACATAAAATAGAAGTAATTAACATTATAACATATATGGATTTGTACCGTCATCCCGGCAACCGGTTTTAATGTATAAAAAACCGTTCACAGCTTGATGATAACCAGTGAACGGCTTCCTATTATAGAACATTATCTCCTAATCTTGGATAGTAAATAGATTTAGTAACCGCTGCTTTAACCTTTTACCAGCAAAAATTTAACAATATACCTTTAATATTTAAACTTACCGGTCAGTTCTTCCATAGCCACTCCCATACCAGCCAGTTGCTGCGCCAGGGCGGATACCTCCTCCACCGAAGCTGACTGCTCTGCGGTTATGGCGCTGACGTTCTCAACGCTGGCGGCCATCTGCTGGGCAGCGGCGGCGACATCCTGTATCTGAGCCCCAAGGCTCTGAATTTTATCTATAATCGTCCGGAAATAGCTTCCCACCTCGTCTATAACTGAATGCACCCGGGTGTACTCCTGCTGGCTCTGATTCATAACGGTCACTGCCCGGCTTGATTCACCCTGCACCTCATTAATTAAGTTGTATATTTCTTTGGTTGCCTCCGCGGACTGTTCCGCCAGCTTTCTGACCTCTTCCGCCACCACGGCAAACCCCCTGCCCTGCTCGCCCGCCCTGGCTGCCTCTATGGCAGCGTTAAGGGCAAGAAGGTTGGTCTGGTCAGCAATACCCCTGATAATGTCAACAATCTTGCCTATCTCACCGGATGCCCTGTCCAGGCTGCCAATGACCGATACCACCTGGCCCGTGACATCGCCCAACCCGGCAATGGAGCTTACCACCTTATCTATACGCTGTCCACCGGACTCAGCCAAATCCACCGTCTCCCTGGCCACTGTGGCCACGCTGTTGGCATTTTGCGCCACCTGATCCACGGCGTCTCCCATCTGGGAAACCGTACCTGAGGATTCAACGGCATGTTTGCTTACCTGTTCGGCGGTGGAGGATAAATGTTGAACCGCCCTGGAAAGCTGAATGGCCGTGGATGAAACCTCTCCCACCAGATCCCTCAGCCCACGCCTCATATGGTTGAACATCCTGGTCAGGTTACCAGCCTCATCTCTGGTTTTTACGTCCATATCCTGACCTGTAAGGTCACCGGCGGCGATCACCGCAGCACCCCTTTCCAGCATGGACAACGGCTTACTGATAAGATTGGCTAAAAATAAGGATATTGCCAGCCCCACCATTAGCAGTAAAATAATCGCTGAGACTACCATTTTTATGACTTTCTCCACTTTTAGGGAGTTGGCGGCGGTTTCATCGCCCATTAATTTTTCCTGGTAGTCACTGAGGGCAAGACCGATCTTAATGATACTGTTAATGGTGCCTTTTTTGTTTAAAGTATAATTCACCACGTCATCAAACTGGCCGGTTTGCCTGATGGCTACCACTTCCCTGGCATAAGTGGTAAAACCGTCCAGACCCACTACCATTTCATCCACCATTTGCCTGCTTTTATCGTCATTGGCCATCTTTTTCAATACTTCGGCATCTTCCCCGGTTTTCGCCAGGGTTTCTTTATATTTTATCAGGTAATCTTCCGAACCTGTAAGCAGGTAGGAACGAAGATAGAGAGCACTATATTCGAAATTCACCACCAGTGTTTTAGAGCGGCTGGCGATTTCGGAGCGAGTTTTAACCACATACTGATAGGACCTGTCTAGCTCTTTTATCTCATAAAGCGTCAACAGGCCGATTGTCAGAGTAAACAGCAGTAAAAACGAACACATTAGAATTAGCCTGGTTCGGATTTTAGTAATCATTCTATGTCACCCCTATGTTAAATATAGAAGCCCTGGTTATGATTGTGAAACATTCAACATAGTTCTCCAAGAATTAACTTTTTCCTTCTGAATTATCAAATGTTTTTTGTAAAATTTATTCACGCATATAACAATTATTATGAGACGGACATCTAAATATGTTGTTGTTTTCTACTCTCTATACTCGAATTCATAATCCTTTATCCTTACGGTATCACCGTCTTTGGCGCCGGCCTGGCGCAGAGCATGATCTATGCCCATGACCTTCATTATCCTTTGTAGCCTGGCCAGTGCTTCCTCATTTTCCACCACGGTCATGGCTAGATGACGCTCAATCTCCCTGCCCAGCACCAGGAACGACCCGCCGTCCCGCTGGATGGAAAACCGGGGGCCGGCCCTGTGCAGTTCTTCCGGCTCCTCTTCCACATCCGGTTCAATATCCGGGGGAATGGCATCAAGCATGGCCGAGAGTTTATGTACAACATTATCCAGTCCTTCACCGGTGGCGGCGGAAACTGGATATATTTCGTAACGCCCTGCCAATTCCTGGCGCAGGCGTTCCAGATTGGCAGCTGATTCGGGCAAATCCATTTTATTGGCCGCCACAATCATCGGCCTGGCAGCAAGCCGGGGGTCATAAAGTTCAAGTTCTTTGTTGATGACGGTAAAATCAATTAGCGGGTCCCTGCCTTCCGTCCCCGCCATATCCAGCACATGCACCAGAATTCTGGTTCTCTCCGTATGGCGCAAGAATTCATGGCCCAGCCCGGCACCGGAGTGCGCACCCTCAATTAGTCCTGGTATATCGGCCATGACAAAACTATGATCTTCTGCCACCCTGACCATGCCCAAATTGGGTACCAGTGTGGTAAAAGGATAATCTGCAATTTTGGGCCTGGCCGCAGAAACCCTGGATATAATGGTGGATTTGCCGGCGTTGGGGAACCCTACCAGGCCCACATCCGCCAGCAGCTTCAGCTCCAGCAGCAGCCAGTATTCATCTCCCGGCTCGCCCTTTTCAGCCATTTTGGGAGCTTTGTTGTTCATGCTAACAAAGCGCGTGTTGCCCCTGCCGCCCCGACCGCCCCTGGCTACCACTACCTCCTGGCCGTTTTCGATCAAGTCGGCAACCTTTCTGCCGGTTTCCTCATTCCTAACCTGTGTACCCACGGGCACCCTCAGTACCAGGTCCCCTCCGGACCTCCCATGCATGTTTTTACCCATGCCATGCTGGCCCCGTTCCGCCTTATAATGGCTCAGGTAGCGAAAATCCACCAGGGTTCTCAGACCTTCATCGGCACGGAAAACCACATTACCTCCCCGGCCGCCGTCGCCTCCCCAAGGACCACCGTCGGGAACATATTTTTCGCGTCGAAAGGCAACGCAGCCGTTGCCCCCGTCGCCGCCTTTAACATAAATTTTTGCTTTGTCGTAAAACATAGGAACTCCTTTATTCAGTAGTCAGTAGTCAGAATATTTCTAGATACCATTCTTTCATGCTGACTCCTATTTTTTCACCGGATCATTCATTCTAACTTCTGCCATTAAATAAAATTTTTCATCGTCTGATGGTGCCACGCTAGCGGCATGTATTTATATTCAGGTAGTCAGAATACTAAGAGTCGATAAACCGTTCTATCATTTTGGCTACTGAATACTGACTACTGACTACTAATTAGTATTATGCTCTATTTTAGCTTACTTCAGGTGACCCGGGGTGAAATAATATGAATCTCTCCACCGCCCCCGGTAACCGCCAGGCCCATCCTGCCTCCGAAAGGCAAGAGACATTTTTCCATATCCGCTACCACATCCCGGGATATACCGTCTCCCCGCCCCGCCGTTTCAGGGAAGGAAATCCTGCATAGATATTTTTTGTCAGTTTCCGAAATAGATATATCCATGCTGCGGCCAGGCACTTCCGGTGACGCCAAATGCTCAACAGCCCGGGACAGCGCTTCATACAAAACCTTGGCCATTTCCTCGCCGGGTATGGCGCACTGGTCCATATCGGTATGTATATTATAGTTAATCATTACCTGATGCTTTTCCGCCTGGTGATTCCCCAGTAAAAGGGCCGCAGCTACAAATGGGTTTTTAATGTGGATTACCTTGCTCAGCCTATCAACGTCCAGGCTAACCTGACGAATATAATCCCTGACTTTATCACCTTTATTCAACTGCAGCAGCCCGGATATAACCTGTAGGTGGTTTAAAAAATCATGCCTTTGCACAGAAATAAATTCCAACATAGCCAGTATATCCACGTATGTTCCTCCCCTAACATTAAAATTGTAATATAATCTTTTGAATATCAGTAACTGTCCGGCAGAGTCTACAGACTCATAATCAGTAACTTTGGCACTATAAAAACTTAAACTTATCCACAAGCGATGCGAGTAAAAAAGTACGTATATTCGTAGTACTCCGGTCCTACGTCAACACTTATCAACATATTATCCACAGATATATCAGGGCGAATAATGCCATAACGCATTAAAAAATGCAGATACATTTATTATCATTTTAGAGTATAGGCTTATCCATGAACAAGCAGGCAAAAGCCGCATTATAAATATTAACCGCGCAAAGCATAATTCCTCCCTCCCCAGCTATTTTCTGCCAACCTGTGATCGAGCCCCGGGTACTTGCTTTGCCTCCGGAAGCATTGACGAGCATAACCGGCAGAAATGGCGACAGTAGGCGCCAAGTCCCATAGAAGAGGCGGACTATTCTACAGCATGCGCCGGCGGCCCGGGAACGGTTTTTACAAAACAGCCGCTTTTCTGCTATAATTCATAATATAAACCGAATAATCAGTGATGCAGTATCCTAGTCGGGAAACCTTCTATCGAAGGCGGGGCTAAAAATCCGCCAAGGGCACATCGATGAAGTTCCTGGTGCTGGCTTTCGACGCCATCGGGGGCCGGTACTGGGAGTTAAGGACTCAGGGCTAAATGCAAAGGCATGTATTGACAAATTATATGACGGGCTAAAATACCCGGCCCATGTAATGACCCTGTTTCCGTGGAGACCCGTGCCGCAGGCAGTAGGCTTGCGCCCGGGGTGTGAACCTGCATGTGGCAGCAACTGCGTGCAGTGTAGCCTGCCTTGAGGTGGATGTGGGGAATGGAATAGTATTTTTCTGAAACCACCGCTGCAAAAGAGGCTAGAGGAAGGGTTACCGTCAAGGAAAACTTCTAGGCTGTCCGTTTATGGAAACGGAACAGGCCGGGGATTAAAGTGCGGACTTAGTGGCAATCCGGTACCGGATATCATTCCGGAGGGGTTTTAAAGGGAAACCGCCCGCGCGGTAACGGCGGGTAACCGGCTGGGAAAACCAACCGGACCTATGCCGCAATATTTACCCGGCAAGTTATCACTGTAAGTAAAAGCGACTCCCTGAAAGGGGTTGCTTTTTAAGTTTTCCAGGCACCCGGAATATTTTAATTTTCCCTGCAAGAATAAAGAGACCGGAGGTATATACCCCCGATCTCCTTTAATAAACTTTGTTGTTACATAACTGCTTCGGCCACTACGGGCTGAATCTCAACCTCTTTTTTATCCTTGCCTCTGGTGCGGAAGGCTACAACTCCGTCAATCTTTGCAAATAGGGTATCGTCTCTCCCTTTGCCCACATTAGTACCCGGATAAATCCTGGTTCCGCGCTGGCGTACCAGTATGGAGCCGGCAGTCACAAACTGTCCGTCGCCCCTTTTAACACCCAGCATTTTGGGTTTGGAATCCCTACCGTTTCTGGAACTACCTACACCTTTCTTATGAGCCATTAAAACACACCTCCGTATATCAGGCGTTTATTTTTTCCACCGTCACCTGGGTAAAGGACTGGCGGTGACCCTTTTTGCGCCGATAATTTTTTTTAGCTTTGTACTTGAAAATGATTATTTTCTTGCCCCTGCCGTGGCGAACGACCTTTAGCTGCACGGTGGCGCCGTCCAGCAAAGGGCTGCCCAGCTTTAATTGATCGTCTTTCTGCACCGCTAATACCTTGTTGATTTCTACTGTTTCGCCCGGCTCATTGTTGAGTTTCTCAACATAGAGGGTATCCCCCTCCTGAACCCGAAACTGCTTTCCGCCTGTCTCAATAATGGCGTACACTTATTAACCTCCCCCGTTTTTAGGACTCGCCGGAACCAGGTACGGGCATGCCCGATTTGCGGCTTACGCCGGTCTCTAACCCGTTCCGAGCGGTGGTTTTGGCTACTATATGCCTACAATATAGTATTTTAACATAACAGGGGGTTTTGTCAAGGAAAAAGGTCTTAAGTCTATTTTACCATCCTGGCTTTGGCATAAGTTCTGTAGACCTTGGTTACCTCCACAAGCACTGACTCTCCCACCAGAGAGCCGGCCCCCTCTATATCCAGTATAAAGCCATCCACCCGGGCTATACCATCGTTAATATTGGTAACATGGGGCTCTTCCACCCTTACGTCCAGTATCTGACCCGCCTGAACCGCCAGAGTCTGGGTCTGTATGTCTGCCTGGTCGTAAAGCGGCCGTAAGGAAACGGATTCGATATGCTGCCCCTGGGAACCTCGAATGTATAAATTTTTCCCGGTACGGTGCTCCAGTTCCCTCAGGTTGGCCCCGCCGCTGCCAATAAGCCGGGCGGCCACCAATGGGTTGGCCTCCACCAGGATGGTGTCGGCAGAAGTCTGGCGGGCCATCTGGTAAATCTGGTTTTTGAAATGAATGCCCACGGTTTCCTCAGACAATACTTTGCCCCTGCCTTCGCAATAGGGGCAGGGCCTCTGCATCACCTCGCCCATACTGGGACGCACCTTTTTACGAGTCATCTCCACCAGACCAAGCTGGGTAATACCAAGTATATTGGTCTTAGTTTTGTCTTTCTTGATCTCGTCTTCCAGCACCTGCAGCACCTGCTGGCGGTGTTCCTCCTTCTGCATGTCAATAAAGTCCACTATTATTATGCCTCCAAGATTGCGCAGCCGGAGTTGCCGGGCAATTTCCGCCGCTGCATCGAGGTTGGTGCGCAACACTGTGTCCTCCAGGTTTGTGGACCCTACAAACTTACCGGTGTTTACGTCAATGGCGGTAAGTGCCTCGGCCTGGTCGATAACGATATAGCCGCCGCATTTCAGCCAGACTTTCCGTTTCAAGGACTTCTCCAATTCCAGATCGATACCGTAGTCCCGGAAAATATCTTCCCTTTCGTCCAGCACCACCTTGAACTTCAGTCTGGAGCCGGTAATATCGAGTAAATCCAGTATTTTTTCATATTCATAGCGGGAATCTATGGTCAGACGGTTCACATCCTCGGTGAAGACATCTCTCAGCAGCCGCTGGATGAGCTCAAGATCCCTGTGCAACAAATTAGGCACGGGACCATGCCCCGCCCGCTGCACTATCTTGCGCCAGAGTTTATTTAGCAGCATGATATCCTGGGCCAGATCGTCCTCCAAAACCCCCTCGGCCACAGTTCTGACGATTACACCCATACCCTCGGGCTTGACCCTGGCAGCCAGTTCCTTTAGCCTTTCCCTCTCCTTTTCGTTTTCGATCCGGCGGGAAATGCCGATGTAATCCACGGTAGGCATCAACACCAGGTAGCGTCCGGGCAGAGTTATATGTGTGGTGACCCGGGGGCCCTTGGTCCCGATGGGCTCCTTTACAATCTGGACAATTATTTCCTGACCATGCTTTAAGATATCACAGATGTTGGCCCCCAGGGCGGATCCCCCACCCTGCCCGTCAGGGGATCTGGAGGGCAGGGCATCTTCCACGTATAAAAAGGCGTTCTTTTCCAGCCCAATATCTACAAAGGCGGCCTGCATCCCGGGCAGTACATTTTCCACCCTGCCCTTATAGATATTGCCTACGAGGCGCTGGGTAACCGATCGTTCAATAAATATTTCCACCGACACCCTGTCCTCCAGCATAGCCGCCCTTGTTTCTTCCTCGCCTACATTTATTACAATTTCTCTAAACATGGCAAACCTTCCTCAAAAACCTTATAGATGGTTTTAGTTAATAAACACAATGCTCAGGGTTTTCTTGTTGCCGCCTTGCATGAACAGTGCCAGTTATTCATCCAGGGAGCGGCCTCCCGGGGCGTATAGCACGTTCCTGGTGATATGAATTCCGTATTCAGCCACAGGCAGATTGCCAATACCGGTTAACTCCCTGATTACTTCTTCTGGCCGGATATTACCCGCACTGCCTGTTTTGATCTCCATTTCCAGTACCGCCACGTCTCCGTAAACAACACCCTCCAGCTTGAATATCCCCGGGCGGATGTCATGAGTTTTTTTCCTGCCTTCCTTGTTGGTGCGGGTCACCTGCAACTCCGGCAGCGCCAATAAATCCGACATACACCGTTCAAACAGACCGGCGTCAATGGGTTCATTAAAATCCAGGCGCACCGTATAGCCAGCCCTGTCAATGAGGGACATGATGGCCGGTGAGTTATCCGGCACCTGAAAGACCGCTTCGAGGTCTAGCCCCCCGGGCAACGCTCCGCCCAGGGACTTTACAATATCACCTGGCGGCATTTCCTCAGCCAGCTCAATATCCATATACTCGTTTTCCCCCGGCACGCCCACTGGTAGCGGGGCGCCAAAACTGAATTTCGGGTGTGGATTAAAGCCCTGGGAAAACGCCACCGGGAGACCGGCCCGGCGAATGGCTCGCTCAAAGGTTCTTAACAGATCCAGGTGGGAGATGAAACGGGCCGGCCCCTTTTTACTGTAGCGGATTCTGTAGCGGGGCATAATCATCACCTCCCGGCAATTCGGGTTTTATCTCCAGCGCCGGGCAAAGCCCGCAGCCCGGGCACCTGCCCGCCCGGCAGTCCGGGGTGAGTACGCCCGCCATGGCCCTCTTGTGCTCCCAGATGAGATATTTTTTATCAACTCCGGCGTCAATGTGATCCCAGGGCAGAACATCTTCGTAGTTGAAACGCCTATACGCATACTCGCCGGGATCAATGCTGTTTTCCCGGAAGGCTCTGTGCCATAAATCATAGTTAAAACATTCGGACCAGCCGTCAAACCTGGCGCCCAGTCTCCAAGCCGTTTCCAGCACGTCTCCCAGCCGGCGGTCGCCCCTGGCCAGCACCGCCTCCAGAAAGCTGGTTTCCGGATCATGCCAGTTAAAAGCTATCTTTTTTTCTTTTTTTAGTTTTTCCTTAAGGTAGAACTGCTTCCTTTTAAGCTCCCCCAGGGTGTTCTGGGGCTCCCACTGGAAGGCCGTATGGGATTTGGGCACGAAGGACGAAGCGCTAACCGTAACCTTGAGTCTTCCTTTGGCAACGCGGCACTGCAGGCCGGCCTGCAACACCTTTATCGCCAGTTCGGCAATACCGTCCAGGTCCTCTTCCAACTCCCCGGGAAGGCCAATCATAAAATAAAGCTTTACTGCGTGCCAGCCGGCACCGAATGAAGCTGTAACAGCATCCAGCAGGTTTTCTTCGGTAACTCCCTTGTTAATCACATCTCTCATCCGCTGGCTCCCGGCCTCGGGTGCGAAGGTAAGACTGGAGCGCCTGACCCTCTGGACTTCCTTGGCCAAGTCCACGGAGAAAGCATCAACCCTGAGGGATGGCAGCGATATTCCAACTCCCTTGTGTTCCAATTGGTTTAGTAACTCTGTAACCAGCGGCCGAATGCGGGTGTAATCAGTGGTGCTTAAAGAGGTAAGGGAAATCTCATCGTAACCGGTGTTTTGCACCAATTCCACGGCCTGCCGTGCCAATGTGTCCGGGCTTTTTTCCCGCACCGGTCGGTAGATCACACCGGCCTGGCAAAAACGGCAGCCCCTGGTGCAGCCCCTCAAAACCTCAAGCATAATCCGGTCGTGTACCACTCCCATATACGGCACCACTGGGTTTGAGGGAAAAGGCGCCCGGTCAAAATCGGAAAGCACCCTTTTGACCACCTTCTCCGGTGCCCCGGACACTGCAGCAAAGGAAGTCACTGAGCCGTCGGTACCATACTGTATACGGTAGAGGGAAGGTACGTAAACCCCTTGGATTGTGGCCAGTTTCTCTAATAAGTCTTCCCTGGACAAATACCCGGTGGTTTTGTAAAGGTCAATAATATCGCCCAGCACTTCCTCACCCTCACCTATAACAAAGGCGTCCACAAAGTCAGCCAGGGGTTCCGGATTGAAAGCAGAGGGCCCGCCGGCGATGATTAAAGGATGATTTTTGTTCCTTCCGGCGGACCGTAAAGGCAACCCTGCCATATCCAGCATGTTTAATACATTGGTAAAGGTCATTTCATACTGCAACGTGAAAGCCACAATATCAAAATCCGCCAGCGGCCTGCGGGACTCCAGGCTGAAAAGAGGCATCCTGTGCTTTCGCAGCATACCCTCCATATCCATCCATGGTGCGAAAACCCTCTCCATCAGAGCGTCCCGGCGACTGTTTACTACATGGTACAATATCTGTAAGCCCAGGTGAGACATACCCACCTCGTAAACATCAGGAAAGGCAAAAGCTATCTTTACATCTATGTTATGCCATTCTTTTATTATAGCATTCCACTCGCCGCCTGTGTAACGGGAGGGCTTTTGCACATGGGGTAATATCTTTTCCAGTGTCTGCTGCATTATCTTCCCGGAAAGATCCGGAAATTTCGCCTCCTCGCATGTTGTTGTTAATATTATAACCTAAAGAACAACCGGAAAATTATTCCTTTACATAATATTCTACGGTAAATTTTAAAACCCTGTAACAAGGTATGGGGACACACCTCTCTTTTTAGTCTGACTTTGGGGTCGGAGGAATGTCCCCAACGTATGTCAGGGGACAAACCTTTATATCAGTAGTCAGTAGCCAGTAGTCAGAATACTTCGGGACGAAACCGTTCTCATTCTGACTACTGAGTACTGACGTAGTATTAAAATTTTTTAAGGGCAGCCTGCAACGAGGCCGCCCTTAAAAAATTTTGTTTAACCGGATTTCTGTAGGCCATCCGGCCCACAACTACGGATAATGTTTACCGGTATATCATTTCTGATAATCCTAAGTTGTTCAAGCTCACCGGCCTCTATTAGTTTGTTCATAGCCCCGATTATTTTTTTCTGGTAAAAATCCCTCTGTTCCACCGATACATTTAAACTTTCCAGGTAAGCGCAGGCCGTCCGGATAAAGGTCAAATACCTGTATCGCTCCTCCTGGGCGGAAATAAATTTTTTCAAATGCTCCACGTCTACCTCAAATTCAAAGCCGGAGATTTCAATTACATCTTCTTTTCCAGCAGCCATTTGTAATTCGCGGCTGATGGACCCCTTCACCCCGGCAACCACCACCTTTTTACCGTCCCTTATTTTCATCCTGGCAACTATATTGGAAAAATGGCCGTCACCTGTGGCCAGCAGAATTGAATTAACATCCCTGTTTTCCTCTTTGAAAACAAACAAATCCTCCAGAATTTTAAAATCGGTAAAGGACTTCTCCTTACCCCCCACCATTTCGGTTCTGGTATGGACCACCTCAAAGCTTGACGCTCTGAGTTTGGGAACCTCCCCCTTGATATAAACGTTTTTTTCAAAATCACCGTAGGCCCTGGCAAAGGTAATCTGGCCGTAGCGCAGGGCGATGTGGATCAATTCCATGGGGTCCGGCTGACACTGGAACTTATTGTGCATACTGTAAAATAAATTCTCATAATCAACAAACAGCGCAACTTTAGATTTTGGGTCCACTATTTCACCTCCTATCTAAAGTATTGTTGTTTGTCCATACTAATTATACGTATGCAGTAATAGTAAGCATTTCAATGATTCCCATATACTGCAAAGCTTCATAATAAAGGAAAGGTTTCTATTTAGCCCCTTTAAGGAATTTGAGTCTTATCCCCAAATGATATAAACTTAAAAACAGGAGGGATAAGCAAGTCATGACAAACATGAAAAGTAAAAGATACCCAAAAGAATTTAAAGATCAACTA